>Ga0209503_10000303_pt1 | contig 33180 bp, 25 predicted proteins | sample SouAtlMetagenome_2_FD_187448 | JGI IMG/M metagenome (GOLD analysis project Ga0209503, IMG submission 187448) | Marine eukaryotic phytoplankton communities from Atlantic Ocean - South Atlantic ANT15 Metagenome (SPAdes) (version 2) | ecosystem: Environmental > Aquatic > Marine > Oceanic | place... | reverse complement strand
TATTTTTGCTGATAGGTATTCGTTATTAAACACAAGCTTAAATTATTATTTAAATGACACCATATATATATACAACATATTTGGCATCGCAAATTATACTAACTCGGTAACTAATTTTGAAGATAATTTATATTCAGGGGGACTCGGATTTACAACAAAGACAGAAAATGGTGTTATATCTGTAAATTATTCAAAAGGAGATGTGTTGGGCAAAAGGTTTAACTTTAAAAATGCCAAAATAAGCATCAATTTTATCACTTTTTTCTGAGAGGCAACAGGGTAAATCTTAAAAAAACCTTAAAATATTACTATTAATTGTTGTTTTATTAACATTAATTTATGATTTTTGTCTTTGGACTAATTCAAATATAATTAAAATGAAAACAAAGTTTAGTGGAATTTTTACGCTTTTATTGGCGTTTGTTGTGCAACTAACGTTTGCGCAAGATAAAGCAGTTTCAGGAACAGTTTCTGATGATTCAGGAATGCCTGTAGCTGGAGTAAATATTATTGTGCAAGGCACATCTTCTGGAACTCAGTCAGATTTTGATGGAAATTACAGCATCATGGTTGACGAGGGAGCAGTTTTGACATTTAGTTATGTTGGTTATACGACTGAAACAAGATCAGTTGGTGCATCCGACACAATTAATGTTACGATGAGCGAAGACGTAGCACAATTAGAAGAAGTAGTAGTAACTGCCCAGGGAATTACAAGAGAAAGAAAAGCTCTTGGATACGCTGTAAGTGAAGTTTCTGGAGAAGAAATGGAGCAAAGAACTGAGGGTGATGTTGCTAGAGTACTTTCAGGAAAAGCATCAGGTGTAAACATTACCAGTCAATCTGGTACATCTGGATCTGCAACTAATGTAGTAATTAGAGGTTATACTTCTATTAATGGTAACAACCAAGCATTATTTGTTGTTGATGGTGTTCCTTACAGTACTGAAACAAATTCTCAAGGTAGTTTCTTGAGTGGTAATTTAGGATCTAGTAGATTTTTAGACCTTGATCCTAATAATATCGAAAGTGTAAACGTTCTTAAAGGACTTGCAGCTGCAACTCTTTACGGAACAGCTGGTAAAAATGGTGTGATAGTTATCACAACAAAATCAGGTTCACTAAAAGCTAAAGGGCCTAAGAAAACTGAAATTACCGTTAACCAATCATATTTTGTTAACGAAATTGCATCAATGCCTAATTACCAAAACAGATATGGTGGTGGTTTTGATCAATCTTTTGGATGGTACTTCAGTAACTGGGGACCTTCGTTTGAAAGAGATGGTGTAGACGGATGGGCTAATGACCCTGCTGGTGTTATCGTTGATACAGACGGTGTACCTACAGTTGAACACCCTTATGGAACTTCAGACTTCCTTAATAACCTCCTTGGTGGAAATAACGTACTAAATCAGGAATACACTGGTGCAAGATACGAGTGGAGACCTTACAAGAGTGTCGAAAATTTCTTTAGAAGTGGAGGAGTTTCTAATACATCTATAGGTATTAGAGGTGCATCTGACGATGGAAAACTTTCTTACACTGTTAATTATGGACATCTTGATGAAGAAGGGTTTACACCTGGAAACAGTTTAAGAAGAAACAACCTTTCTATCGGTGGTAGAGCTGAGCTTTCAAATAAATTTACAATTCAAGGTTCTATAAATTACAGTAATACAACCTTTGTATCTCCACCTGTTGCTGCGTCAAGAGGTAATGGTACTCAAGGTTGGTCAACTTTTGGTAATGTATTCTTTACCCCTAGAAACGTTGACCTTATGGGATTACCATATACTATTCCAGAAACTGGAGGTAGTATATATTATTATCCAAGTAATGAAATTATGAACCCAAACTGGTCTGTTGAAAATGCTCAGGGTGGACAAAATGTTCATAGAATTAATGCAAATGCTAGTTTAGCGTATGAGTTAAGTGATAATTTATCATTTACTTATAGAGCTGGTATTGATTTCTACAACGAAAGAAATAAAGAGTATTCTAATAAAAACGGTGTTTATTTTAACGAAGCTATTTTTGGTTTCTTAAACACGTATGACAACAACGTTAAAATAATGAACCACTACTTAAGTCTTAACGGTAGTTTTGATCTTTCGGATGACTTAGGATTGAGTTTTAATGTTGGTGCTAACTCTGTTTCAAATACATTTGATGTAGAGGGTGTTGGAAGTTCTGGTCAAATCGTATTTGGTGTAATTCAACACTTTAACTACGAAAACCAAGTTGCAATTTCTGGTCACTCATCCAAAAATACACTTGGTGTATTTGGTAGTGCTGATTTAGATTATAGAGACTTCTTATTTGTTACTCTACAAGCTAGAAATGACTGGGTTTCTAACCTACCTAGCGAGAACAACAGTATGTTCTACCCAAGTGCGAGTGTAGCATTTTTACCAACTTCAATGAATGAAGATTTCAAATCTGAAAACTTATCTTACTTGAAAGTTAGAGCTGGATACGGTACATCTGCAGGTTTCCCTGGAGGTTATCCAACAGTGAATACAGTTGGTCAAAGTACAAATGTTAACGGTGGTGCTGCAGGTGGTATTATTACTAACTCTGTAAGTAATTTCCAAGCAAACCCAGATCTTAAGCCAGAATTACTTGGTGAATTTGAATTAGGTTTTGACGCTAGAGTTTGGAAGAACAGAATTGGAATTAATGCTTCTTACTTTGAAAGAACAAGTAAAGACTTAATTGTTTCTAAGCCTCTTCCAACATCATCTGGTTATACTTCAACACAGGATAATATTGGTAAAATTGAAGGACAAGGTATTGAGGTTGATTTAGATCTTGATATGTTTGATATCTTACCTGTAAACGTTGATGGATTAAGCTGGAATGCACGTGTTAACTTCACAACTAGTGAAAATATTGTTGCAGAACAAGCAGATGATCAAATTATTTTTGCTGGAACAACTGCAAGCTGGTTTGGTGGAAATGCTGCAATTCAAGGTGAACCTCTTGGTGTATTAGTAGGTACTAGAATCGAAAGAAACGATGACGGTAATTATGTTGTTAATGCATCTGGTAACTATGGAATAGAGTCTGTAATGGCTATTGATTCTAACGGAAATGAAGTTCCTCTAGGAACTGAAGGTTCTAGATCAATTACTCCAATTATCGGTAATCCTGAACCAGACTATGTAATGAACTTTATTAATACTTTGAAGTACAAAAACTTTACTTTAGGGTTCCAATTAAGTCATACTGCTGGTGGTGATATGATTTCTAAAACTGTTGCAACCTTATTAGGTCGTGGTGGTATCCCAGGTGAAGAGAGAAAAGACACTTACATCTTACCAGGTGTAAATGCGGATGGATCTCCTAACCAATTACAAATAAATAATTCATCTTATTACTTTAATAATGTTTTATTTGGACCACTAGAATTATCTGTTTATGATGGTTCGGTTATAAGATTGCAAGAATTGTCATTCACGTATGATTTCCCACAGAAGTTTTTAGATAAGACTCCGTTTGGTGCATTATCTCTAACTGCTACAGGATTCAACCTATGGTATGACGCATACAATACTCCGGATGATGCTAACTTTGATCCTAACGTTGCTGGTATTGGTGTCGGTAATGGTAGAGGATGGGATTTATTAAATGGTCCATCATCTAAGAGATACGGAATTAGTGTAAAAGCATCATTTTAATAATAATAAAATAATTAATTATGAAAAGAATATTTAAATATTTAATGATGACAGTCCTTTCGGCTTCTGTATTTTTCTACTCATGTGAAACTACTGAGTTAGAAGATTTAGCGAGTCCAAATGCTCTGTCTGCAGATCTAGCTGATGTAGATTTGCTATTAAACTCAATTCAGCTAAACTACCTTGGTTCAATGGGTAACATGCAAGGTACTTCATCCTCTCTGGCTAGAATAAGCCATATGGGTGGAAGGGACTACTATCAAAATTATAATAGTGGTACTGCTAGCTCAATGTGGAGTAATTTATACTCTGGTATGTTACCAGATATTGAGGCTATCGAGCTTCAAAATGGAGAAGATAATTTATTAGCTTTCCATCTTGGAATTTCAAAAACTATGGCTGCTCATGTAATGATGGGTCTAGTTGATTTTGTTGGAGATATTCCGTGGTCAGAAGCAAATAATCCAAGTGAGTACCCTAATCCAATGGTAGACGATGATGCTGCTGTTTATGAAGCTGCTTTTGCAATGCTTGATGAAGCAGAATCTTATTTGAATGCTGCTGGTGGTGGTGACGATTTGTTTTATGGCGGTGACGCTGGAAAGTGGATAAAATTAGTTAACACATTAAGAATGCGTTACCATCTTACTGTTGGTAATTATCAGGCTGCTTTAGATCAGGGTAATATTATTGCTACTGAGGCAGATGATATGCAATTCAATTATGGTACACAGCAACTACTTCCAAATACACGTCACCCTTATTATAATAGTGACTACACATCTGGTGGAGCTGCTTACTATCAATCTTCATGGTTAATGGATTTAATGGATGGAGAAGAAGGTGACTGGTATACAGTCGGTATTGCTTATCCAGGTCTTGGAAATGAAGAAGATGGAGCTGCTCAAAGAGCTGTACCATCTGACGATCCTAGAAGAAGATATTACTTCTACAGACAACAGTGGGTAACACCTGGTCAATCTGCAATGTTATTTGCATTTGATGCGGGTCCATATAACTGGCCTTTATCATGGGGTGGTGGAATTGTTGATACTGAAGATTCAGTACGACTACAGTGTTCACTACAACAACAACCGTTTCATCTAGATTTTACACCTGACGGAAATCAGGATATGATTGGTAGATGGTGTGCTAATTTCCTAGGATATTGGGGAAGACATCATGGAAACGATGAAGGAACACCTCCAGATCAATTTTCAAGAACTGCATTTGGTGTATATCCAGCAGGAGGTAGTTTTGATAACCAACCTGATGTTCCAAACTGGGATAATTTTGGTGGCTTAGGAGCTATGAATGATGGTGTTAAAGGTGCTGTAGGTTTAGGAAATGGTGGAGTTGGTGCCGGAATATGGCCTATTCACTTAGCTTCTTACTCTCATTTTATGAAAGCTGAAGCTGCAATGTGGCTAGGGCAAACTGGAACTGCTGCAACAATGATGGAAGCTGGTATGAATTTATCATTCCAGAAGGTACTAGGATTTGGTACTCTTGATCCGGATGCTGATTCAAACTACTTTGCTACACAAACTGATGTATCAGATTTCGTTGCTATGAAAATGTTAGAATTTAACAATGCTCCTGATGTAGGTGCTGCTCCAACAGAAGGACCAGGTAACTGGCCAACTGCTAAAGATAAGTTAGATTTACTTGGAGAGCAATACTTTGTTGCAATGTTTGGTGGAGCTAATGATGCCTGGAACTTTATCAGAAGAACTGGGTACCCAAGAACTCTTTCTAGAGGTTTAATGGACAATGTTGAATCAGGACCATTCCCTAGAACCGGAACATATCCTTCAGGTGAGATAAGTGCTAATCCAAATATCTTACAAAGACAAGATAATGCAACTCGTGTCTTTTGGGATAACGGTGCTGAAAACCCTGCTAACTAATAAAAATAGAAACTATGAAAAATATATTTAAATTATTATTTGCTTCTATATTGGTTTTTTCTGTCTCATGTTCAGATAGTGACTTAACTATCAATGAGGTATTAGATGCTGAACAAGGAGCGGTCATTAGAACTATTAGTGTTGACAATAACGTTGTTAATTCTAGTGACGAATCAAGTGCATGGCTTGCTACTGTCGAGGTTCAAGACGGAACTAATGACAGTTCTGCGTGGTCTCACATTGACGTTTACGTTGAGATGAAAGATTACACAGCTGAAAACGGAGACAGTACAACTGAATCACTTTTATTATACACATGGACTCCAGCTGACTTTACAACTGGACCTGTAGGATTACCTAGAGCAGATGTATCTGCACCATGGGGTGATATCAAAAGTGTATTAGGATTTACAGGTGGAGAATATTCCCCTGGAGACCTTCTAACCATCAAGATGTACTTAAATCTTAATGATGGAAGAGTTTTTGGTCCTGATTCAGCAGCTGGTATTATTACAGGTGGTTACTTTGCATCACCTTATCAATACAATGCTCTTCTAACTTGTTCTCCAGCACCTGGAACATACACAATTAAAATGTATGACAACTATGGTGACGGATGGCAGACTGGAAACTATGCATTAGGTCTTGATATTGTTGCTGATGGTGTAAGCACTCAAGTTGCAATGTGTTCTCAATGGGGAACTTACGAATTTGATTGTGTCGCTACAACAGATGGATATTTCGCAGAAACTACATATGATGTTCCAGCTGGTACCGAAGTTCTAACATGGACTTGGCCAGGTGACCAATATGGAGAAATTGGACTAATAATATTAGGTCCTGCTGGTGAAGTAGCATATTCTTCAGGAACATATCTTGCTGATGGTTCAGGTAACTATGGTGATGGTATGTTAGCAGATGATGGTTTTGGATTTGTAAGTGTAGGCTTACTTCCAGTAGCTATATGTGCTGAATAAAACAGATTTATTCTAAAAAAAAAGAGCTTTACTTCGGTAAAGCTCTTTTTTTTTTTTCATTTGATTACATTTGTAGAATGAATAAATCGGGTTTATTTATGGTAATAATACTCACGGCTATTTCCTCAGGCTGTGAATTCAAAAAAATTGAAGAAAATAGTATTCCATTTGAAAAAGTTTCTTCAATTAAATCAGGAATTAATTTTTTTAATGAAATAACACCTAACCTAGATACCTCAGAAAATCTTTTTGACTATGATTACTTTTATAACGGTTCTGGTGTAGGAATTGCAGACATAAATAACGACGGTCTGAACGATATTTTATTTACTGCAAATCAAAATCTAAATAAGTTATATTTAAATAAAGGGGAATTATTATTTGAAGATATAACAGAAAAAAGTAATATAAATTTCTCGAAGGGATGGTCAAGCGGAGTAACTTTTGCTGATGTAAATAACGATGGATGGTTAGATATTTATATTTCCCAAGGAGGTCCATTTGAAAAATCCAAAAGAAAAAATTTATTATTTATTAATAACAAAGATCTGACTTTTTCCGAAAAATCAGAAGTATATGGTCTTGATGATGAAGGAATTAGCACCCAATCAGCATTTTTTGACTTTGATAAAGATGGAGATTTAGATTGCATTGTTATGAATGAAAATGAATTTTTTGGTTACGATCCCATATCCTTTTTTAAACGTTTATATCATAATAAATCTACTCTGATGGAAAATTCATCACATTTGTATGAACAAGTTAACGGAGAATTTATAAATATAACTGAAAAAGCAGGTTTACTAAGCCCAACATTTGGATTAGGTTTGTGTGTAAGCGATATAAATGATGATAATTGGCCAGATATATATATTGCAAATGATTATTATGTTAAAGACGGGATGTACATAAACAATCGAGATGGTACATTTACAAATCAGATTAAAGAATCTACAAAGCAAATTTCTTTTTATGGTATGGGTGTTGATATTGAGGATATCAATAATGACAATCTTAGTGATATTTTTGTTCTAGATATGGCTTCAAGTGACCATGTAAGATCTAAAACATTGATGGCTTCAATGAATACATCTAACTTTGATCTGATTACAAACAAATTAGACCAACACTATCAATACATGTTTAATTCAATGCAATTAAACATGGGTAATAACAAATACCACAATATTTCTCACCAATTAAATATTGCTAAAACAGATTGGAGTTGGGCAGGATTAATATTTGATTATAACTTGGATGGAAATGAAGATATTTTTGTTACTAACGGATATCGGAAGTATGGATCAGACAATGATTCTCGGATCAAAATAAGTGAAACAAAAAGAGAATACAATAATAAAGTACCTATTAATATGAAAAAGAAGCTTTATGATGAGTTACCCTCTGAAAAGCTTCCTAATCTACTTTATAAAAATGATGGTAATCTTAGTTTTAATGAAGTGGGATCTATTTCAAACATTATTGAGCCTAGTTTTTCTAATGGAGCAGCTTATGCAGATTTAGATAATGATGGGGATTTAGAAATTGTTGTAAATAACATTGATGACAATGCTTTTATTTATAAAAATTTATCTGTTGAAAATAAACTTGGGAATTTTTTAAAAATAAAGACCGAAGGAATTTTATCAGAATCTTTTGCAAAAGCAACAATTTATTACGGAAAAAATGTCAAAACAAAGGAATCCAAGAGGGTTAGAGGCTATTTATCTTCTGTCAGTAATGATTTAGTGTTTGGGCTTGGAAAAACCTCTAAAATCGATTCTATTAAGGTTAAATGGAATTCAGGAAATGAACAAATTGTTTACAATATTAATTCAAATAGTTCAATTACATTTAAAGAAGAAGATTCAAATGAAAAGTTAAATAAAAATCTTAGACCTGAATATATCTTCAAAAAGTCGATTAATACAATCAATTATTCACATACAGAAAACGAGTATGATGATTTCTTAAAGGAAATTCTTCTTCCCTACAAGCAATCTACATTGGGGCCATTTATCAGTAAAGCAGATATTAATAGCGATGGAATTGATGATATTTTTATCGGGGGAGCCTACAATCAAGAATCTCAGCTATTTATAAGTTCTGAAAAAGGTTTTATTAAAAATGAATCAGAATGTTTTAAGATAGATTCAAATTTTGAGGATATGGAGTCAATTTTTTTTGATATTGATAATGATAATGATTTAGATATATTCGTAGTAAGTGGTGGCAATGAGTTAGTAAATAGATCTCCAGAATTGGCAGACAGGGTTTATCTAAATGATGGTCAGGGAAATTTCACCAAAGATTCACAGCCAGATCTTGAAAACTACACAATTAGTGGCAAGACTGTGACATCAATTGATTTTGATAACGATGGGGATAATGATATAATAGTTGGAAATAGAATTCAAACCAAAAAATATCCAATTCACGAGGCATCAATTATATATGAAAATAAGTCTGGAAAATTATATAATAACACTTACAATATCGCGCCTGGTTTTGAAAATTTTGGAATCGTAAATAAGGTTCTAAATACGGACTTTAATAACGATGGGTGGGTTGATTTTATAGCGGTTGGTGAATGGACAAATATAGGTTTATTCTTGAACGAAAAAGGAACATTTAGAAATATAAGTAAGGACAATAAGTTAAACGAATTATATGGTCTATGGTTTAATATCCAGGAAACTGATATTAATAATGATGGGCTAAAAGATTATATTATCGGAAATATCGGCAAAAATTCTAAATACAAAACAAGTCAGGACAAACCATTAAAAATATTTGGAAGTGACTTTGATGGAAACGGTACACACGATCTCGTTTTAAGCTATAAATATGAAGGAAATTATGTTCCTTTAAGGGGTAGGGAATGTTCAACTCAGCAAATGCCTTTCATCTCTGAAAAATTACCGACATTCGAGGAATTTGCCAATGCATCAATTGAAGATATTTATGGTGAAGAAATTACGGATGCATATGAGAGAAAGGTAACTAGCTTTGCATCCATAATATTAATAAACCAAGGTGATAATCAATTTAAGTCTCAAAATTTACCTCCCCTTGCCCAATCTATTCCGATATTGACCAGCGACACCTTAGATATTAATAACGACGGTTATGAGGATATTATAATTGCAGGCAATATTTATAATACAGAAGTTGAAACACCAAGATTAGACAATCAGTTTGCACTTATACTAACCGCTGACAAAAATGAAAATTATAATATAATTAGTCCGGAGGATAGTGGTTTATACCTTTCAGGAAATACAAAATCAATAAAAGTTATTAAGGATAAAATTTTAAAAGTTTTAGTTGCAAATAATGACTCTAAAATGGAGGTTTTTGAAATAGATAAATAATGGAAAAAAATACTGAAATTTATGGAATAAGATCTGTCATTGAAGCAATAAATTCTTCAATAGATATCGATAAAGTTTTTATTCAAACAGGTTTGAAAGGTAAATTGATTGGCCATTTGGAGTCTTTAATCAGAAAGAAAAAAATTAACTTTTCTTATGTACCTATTCAAAAGTTAGACAGGCTTTCAAAAAAAAATCATCAAGGAGTTATAGCTCGAATTTCTCCGATTAAATTTTATGAACTAGATGAGCTAGGAGAAATTATAAAAAAATCTAAAAACCCCTTTATTTTAATTTTAGATCAAATAAATGATGTCAGGAATTTTGGAGCTATTATAAGAACTGCAGAGATAAGCGGAGTTGATGGTATAATAATTCAAAACAGCTCCTCTGCCCCAATCAATTCTGATACTGTAAAAACCAGTGCAGGAGCTATTTTTAATATTCCGATTTGTAAGGTAAATCATATCAAGGATGCTATATATCATTTACAATCTCTAGAAATCTCGATTATTTCAGCCTCTGAAAAATCAGAAAAAAATATTTATGATGCTGATTTTAAAAAACCTTTAGCAATTATAATGGGCTCTGAACAAAAAGGAATAAATAAATCAGTTTTAAATATTTCCGATGAAGTAGTAAAACTTCCAATGTATGGTGAAATCCAATCTTTAAATGTTTCGGTAGCCTGTGGTGTTTTTTTGTATGAAGTTGTGAGACAAAGATTATGAGTTAAGTATCTTAAGAATTTCTTTTAAATCATCAATTATTACAACTCCTTTTTTTTCCTTTTCTGAAGTGTTATGAAAATTGAAATAAATCGATTTCATACCTATTTTATCAGCACCTAAAATATCTGCATCATAATTATCTCCTATCATTATTGAATTTTTTATGCATGCTTTGGCTTTAGTAATTGCATGTTTGAAAATTATTTCATCCGGTTTTTTTACACCAACATCCTCTGAAATAGTTATTGTTTTAAAATAGTTAATCAATTTTGACTTTTCTAATTTTTGTTTCTGTACCTCTTTGAACCCGTTTGTTATAATATGCATATTGTATTTTGACTTTAACACGTCTAAAACAAATCTAGTGTTAGGGATTAAGTGATTAAAATCAGACAAATGATCAATATAATCTATGGCAAGCTTATTTATTATTTTATCGGAAACTTCAAATTCTAATTTTTTAAATGTATCGTAAAGTCTGTAAAATCTCAGATTTTTCTTTGAAACTTTATCCACTCTATAAAGATTCCAATAATATCTGTTTATGGGGTGATAGACGTTTAAAAACTCTAAGACATCTATTTTGATCTTATTTTGTTGAAGAATTTTATGAAATGTCAAATCTGAATTTTTGTCAAAATCCCAAAGTGTGTGATCTAAATCAAAAAAAATATTTTTTATTTCTTTCATTTCGTATTTTTTTTAAATTTTTCAAAATCAAATCCCCCAAATTTTCCAGAACTCATCATAAGTAAAACTGTATTTGACAAATCAATAGAAAGAACCTTTTCTTGAAACATGTTAAGATTTCCGATAACTGTTAAATTTTTATGATTAAACGAATCTGAAATAAAAGCTTCATCTATTGGCTTTAATCTTTTGATCTTCATATTTTTTTGGGAATAGCAAATTATACATTCCTCTGCGCTATCTAAAGAATTTCTATATTTTTGTAAGAATTTTGGATTCAGGCTACTGTAGGTATGTAACTCAAAACAAGCAATTAATCTTTTACCCTGAAATTGCTCTTTTACAGCTCTAGTTGTGGCTGCTACTTTGCTTGGTGAATGAGCAAAATCTTTGAAGATAAACGAATTTGAAGATTTATAAACCAACTCAAGTCTATTACTTGCACCTTTAAAAGATTTTAAAGAATTATAAAAACCCTGATTTGAAACACCCATTAGATTACAAATATGATGTGCCCCAGAAATATTTTCAAGATTATGTTTTCCAAAAATTTGAAGCTTATGTAAATTGTCTTCATGATTAATGTATGAGACCCCGTCAATTATTTTGTATTTAGGCACTGAATATGGAATTAAATCAATATTGTTTTTAGTCAACTTTACTATTTTTTTTAATTCTTGATCCACTGAGTTATATACTAAGCTTCCTCTCTCCAATATTGAATCAATAAATATTTCAAATTGCATTTTATAATCCTTAAATGTTTTAAAAACATTAATATGATCCCATGCTATACCACTAACAAGGGCTATATGAGGTTTGTAAAGATGAAATTTGGGCCTAGGGTCTATTGCAGAAGATAAGTATTCGTCTCCCTCTAAAACGATAAATTTACTTGATTCACTGAGTTTTACCATAACTTCAAATCCATCTAGTTGAGCACCAACCATGTAATCAGTATCGATATTATTAAATTTGAGAGCATGTAATATTATAGATGTAATCGAGGTTTTACCATGACTTCCACCTATTACAATTCTGATTTTATCTTTTGACAAATTGTATATAAATTCTGGGTACGAATAAATTTGTAAACCAAGCTCTTCGGACTTAATTAACTCGGGATTATCGTTTTTTGCATGCATTCCCAAAACTACGGCATCAATATCATTTGTTATTTTATCTGAAAACCAACCTTCAGCCTTTGGAAGAATATCATATTTATCTAGCCTGGATTTTGAAGGATCATTTAAAACATCATCGCTTCCGGAAATTTCATAACCCTTCAGTTTTAAAGCTATTGCTAAATTGTGCATGGCAGATCCACCTATTGCAATAAAATGAATTCTCATTGATTTATCAGTTTATTTAATTCTTCAATTCTGCTTATCAAATTATGATTTTTTTTTGGAGCTTCCATAGCAATTTCCCTTGATTTGCTGAGTAAAATACCAGAATTTTTATTACCTATATTATAATTACAGTAAGCTAAATAATAATAGACCTCATCAAGTGAGAACCGGTCTGATGAAGAATAGCTTGAAATATATCTTTCTAAATATTTCACGGAAAGCTTTTCCTGATCTATATCTTTTTCAAATAAAATTTTTCCCACAATAAAATTAAAATAATTAAAATCAAATAGAATAGGGTTCTCTAAAATTTCATCGATAATGTTTTCCTCAGTCGAGAGTTTTAAATTTTCTTTATTTTGGTAATTATAGATGTAGTAGAGGGATAATAAACCGTGGATTTTAGAAATAAAATAAATTTCATTGGAATAATTCAATGCCTCTGTTTTATCACCGCCAAGAATATTTGGTAATTCTGTCAAAATTTGAACTAATGCCCATCTAGAATATATGTGTTTACTATCGTTGGAGGCTGATCTTATTAAGTTTCTTTTAGCGCTATTTATAATAGATAAAACTTTGAATTTATTAGCTATCTCTGAATAAGCTGCTTGAGTTCCACCAAGTCTGTATAAATAATCGGAATTTTCAGGCTCGATATGAACTAGTATTGAATAATATTTTATGGCCTGGTCCCACTTTTTTTCAGCAGCAAAGGCTTCACCTATTTTTATTATTAAACCTTGGTTCTTGTTGTCATTTTCATATAATTTAATTAATGAATCAACTGAACTATTTTGGGAAAAAAAGAATATCGGAAACAGTGATAATATTATGAATTTGGATAAAAATATTAGCTTATTGTCCATGGATACATCAATTGAGCATTCCCCAAATTTTATCCTTTAAGTCTACAAGCCCCATTTTAGAAATAGATGAAATAAAAATAAATTCTTCACTGATTTTATCTTTAATTTCTGATCTGATTTCCGCGGTTAACTCGGCATCAAGAAGATCACATTTTGTAATAGCAATTAGTTTACTTTTATCCATCATCTCAGGGTTGTATTTTCTAAGTTCCTTTAAGAGAATATTATAGCTTGTGACAATATCATCAGAATCTGCAGGAATCATAAACAGCAATGTAGAGTTTCTTTCAATATGTCTTAAAAAATAATGTCCCAAACCCTTTCCCTCTGAAGCACCCTCAATTATTCCAGGAATATCAGCCATTATAAATGTTCTGAAATCTCTATATTTTACAATTCCTAAATTTGGTTTAAGTGTTGTAAACTCATAATCCGCAATTTTTGGTTTTGCATCTGTAACTACAGAAAGTAATGTAGATTTACCTGCATTCGGAAAACCAACTAATCCAACGTCTGCTAAAACCTTCAGTTCAAGAGTAATTTGTTTTTCTTCATTTGGTATTCCAGGCTGAGCATATCTTGGAGTTTGATTGGTTGAAGATTTAAAATGCCAATTTCCTCTTCCACCCTTACCACCCTCACATACTATTTTTTCCTCAGACTCATCAGTAATTTCAAAGATTACTTTTTGATCGGTAGAATCTTTTACAACTGTACCCAGAGGTACATCAATATAAATGTCTTTTCCGTTAGATCCAGTTATCCTGTTTTTACCTCCGTCAAAACCATTTTCTGCCTTAAAATGTCTTTTGAATTTTAGATGATACAATGTCCAGTACTGTGAATTACCCCTTAAAATAATATGTCCGCCTCTACCGCCATCTCCACCATCAGGGCCACCCTTAGCTACATATTTCTCTCTCCTAAGATGTATTGACCCCTTGCCGCCCTTTCCAGAAGCAACATTAATTTTTACATAATCAACAAAATTTCCTTCAGTCATTATTAAGATTTACAGTCTACTCATTATTTCGATTATTCTTGAGGTTATTTCGTCTATTTGACCCACACCATTAACTCCGAAGTAACAGTTTTTTCTTTGATAAAAAGTTTTAAGGATTGCCGTTTTATTATAATATTCTTTAATTCTATTTTCTATGATATCTCTATTAGAGTCGTCAGCTCTACCACTAAGTTTTCCGCGCTCTAACAATCTGCTTATCAAGATTTCATCATCAACCTCAAGAGCAATCATTCCAGCTATAGAGGTGTTGTAGTTATTTAGTAATTTTTCAAGGGCAATTGCCTGACTCTCGGTCCTTGGAAAACCATCAAAAATGAATCCATTTTCATTTAAATTTTTGTCAACTACATCGTTTAGCATATTGATGGTTACCTCATCGGGAACTAAATCTCCATTATCCATATAACTTTTAGCCAAGAGACCTAGCTTAGTACTATTTTTAATATTATATCTAAAAACGTCTCCAGTTGAAATATGAAATAAATCATATTGCAATTTGATTTTTTCAGCTTGGGTTCCCTTACCTGCACCAGGAGGTCCAAATAAAACGATATTTTTCATAAACACTATTTAATTACAAATATAATCTTTGGTCTGATGAATTTCTAATTGATTAAATATTAAAATGTATTTTTGCATCAAGATTATCAATTAGGAGTTGTATGCAGTTTTTTAGTTCGAATTTTAAGTTAGGAATTCTTGGAGGGGGTCAGCTAGGTAAAATGCTTTTATATGATGCTAAAAGGTATGATTTACATACAAAAGTAATGGACTCTGATGAAAACGCGCCATGCTTTAAAATTGCTGATGAGTTTGTAATAGGAGATATCACTAATTATCAAGATGTGGTAAATTTTGGAAAAAAAGTAGATTTACTAACAGTGGAAATAGAAAACATCAATACTGATGCACTTGAATTTTTAGAAAATTCTGGTAAAAAAGTTTACCCGTCACCCAAAACTCTTAAAATCATTCAAAATAAATCTGATCAAAAATATTTTTATATTAAAAATCATTTACCAACCTCTAAATTCAAAAGTTATTCTAATATTGATGAGTTAAAAAAAAGCTTCCAAAAGGATAACTTTAAATTCCCTTTTGTCTGGAAAAGCTCAAAATTTGGATACGATGGAAAAGGAGTTAAAATAATAAATGGCATTGATGATTTGGATTTTATTTATGATGATCAATGTATAATTGAAGAGAAAGTATCTATAAATAAAGAGTTATCGGTAATAGTTTCAAGAAATTTCAAAGGTCAAATAAAGTGTTTTCCTGTTGTAGAAATGGAATTTAATCAAAATTCTAATCTTGTCGAGTATGTAACGTGTCCTGCAAATATTTCAAAAGAGATCGAAAATAATGCAATAAGTATTGCAAAAAAAGTTTCTCAAAAATTTGAGATGGTTGGTCTGCTCGCTGTAGAATTATTTCTTACCGATAATCAAGAGATACTTATCAACGAAGTTGCCCCCCGACCCCATAACTCAGGTCATCATACAATCGAGTGTTGTATGACATCACAATTTGATCAACATATCAGATGTATATTAAATCTTCCACTTGGTCAAACTGAAGTTTTAATTCCGGGAATTATGGTTAATTTAGTTGGCGAAAATAAAGATGAAGGAAATGTAACTTATAAAAATATTGATGAAATCTTTGATATTCCTGGGGTATTTATACATCTTTATGGTAAGAAAAAATCAAGACTAAACAGAAAAATGGGACACATCACAATAGTAAACAAAGATATCAAGCAGGCTATTGAGATAGGAAAAAGTATTAAAGATAAAATAAAAGTTACGGCATGAGAAAAGTAGGAATTATTATGGGTAGTAAAAGTGATATGCCAGTAATGCAAGATGCTATTGACATTTTAAAAGAATTTGGGATTGAAGCTGAGGTAAATATCGTTTCTGCCCACAGAACTCCAGATAAAATGTTTAAGTATGCAAATAGCGCAAAAAATAATGGTATTGATGTGATTATTGCAGGAGCAGGGGGTGCTGCTCACCTGCCAGGTATGGTTGCTTCAATTACAACATTACCGGTAATTGGAGTGCCTGTAAAATCAAGAAATTCGATTGACGGTTGGGATTCTGTTTTATCTATTCTTCAAATGCCAAACGGAGTTCCCGTTGCTACGGTTGCCCTAAATGGATCAAAAAATGCTGGAATTTTAGCTGCACAAATCATAGCTCTTGGAAATGAGAAGGTTGCTGAAAAACTAATTGAATTTAAAAACCAATTAGAACAAAAAGTTATTGATTCAGAAAAAGATCTATAAAAAAAATTTGATAATTAACCAGTAAATTGGTATCGATTCAACAAAAAAGGAACTGTAGTATTTTTTTTGTTGATCACTACAGAATAAAATTAATATTCCTAAAATAAATAAAATTGTAATTAGAGATGGATCGAGAAGAGATTTGTCAAAAATATAATTGAAAGAAGAAGAAAAGGCAAAAACAAACATAAGAATAAAATAGGCTACTCTTTTTATTTTTCTTGTCCCGTAATTTAAAACAACCGTTCTAATTGAATCCTCATCTTTTTTTATATCTCTTATTTCAAAAGGTACCATCTGTACTATTACTATGCAAAAAACAACAATAAAATGATACATGAGATCAACTCCATTTAAAATTTCAATGAATGGAAAAACAACAATAACTAAAGACCAGCAAAGACCAACGGTTATTATTTTCAAAAAAGGGTTATTTCTAAGGGTAGCATTTGAATATATAGGAATGGTATAGGCGATTGTTAAAAAAGAAACAATAGCAATAACAATCTGTTGATTTATTGAAAATTTGAAAAACAGAAATAATGAAATTATTAAAAATAGTAATGAGTTAATAAAATTTGATTTTATAGATATTGAAAATGGCCTACTATTTGATATAAGAAATTCATAAAATTTTATAAAATTATAAGTAAAGAAAGTAGTACAAAATATAAAAGAAATTTCGACCCAATTAATGCTTATTCCATTGAGAAGAAAAATCACGATTATATACGAAATTACACATAAAGATACATGGTAACTTGAACTGACATAATAATCAAAAATGTATTTAATTTTTGTTGTTAATAAACCCATTAATCTTGTTCATTATTTATAAATAATAATAATATAAAAATCTGTTTAATTATTTACTTTTAATCACATCATTTTTTAAATATGAATACCGAATTATTTTTAAATAGACATATAGGCCCGCGTAAGGAGCAAATTGAATTAATGCTAAAAAAAATTGGAGTAGATTCTGTAGAAACTTTAATTAAAGAAACTATCCCTGCTGATATTCGACTAGACAAAGAAATCAATCTTGACAAAGAGATGAGTGAATCAGATTATCTGATGCATTTAAAGAAAATATCGTCAAAAAACAAAGTATTTAAAACCTACATTGGTTTAGGATATAACAGATCATATTTACCAGCAGTGATACAAAGAAACATTTTAGAAAACCCGGGCTGGTATACAGCCTATACCCCATACCAGGCTGAAATAGCTCAAGGGAGACTAGAAGCATTACTTAATTTCCAAACTGTTGTTGCTGATTTAACTGGTATGGAACTTGCCAATGCTTCTTTGCTGGACGAAGCTACATCTGCGGCAGAGTCAATGTCATTACTTTTTTCAGTAAGAACTAGGGATCAAAAAAAGAATAATGCTGTAAAATTTTTAGTTTCTGAAGATATTTTTCCTCAAACTTTATCTTTACTAAAAACTAGATCAAAACCCCTTGGAATTGAACTTGTAATCGGTAAAATTGATGATATAAATATTGACAAAACTTTTTTTGGGTCATTTGTGCAGTATCCAGGCGCCTCAGGTGTGATTACCGACATTGAACCTTTTATAAAAAAATGTAAAGATCAAGAGGTTAAAGTTGCAGTAGCTGCTGATATTTTAAGTCTAACATTATTAAATACCCCTGGTTCTATGGGTGCAGATGTAGTGGTGGGTAGTACCCAAAGATTTGGTATTCCTTTAGGGTACGGAGGGCCACATGCGGCATATTTCGCAACAAAAAAAGAATACAAACGAAATATTCCAGGGAGAATAATTGGAGTTACTGTTGACGCAAACGGAAACAGAGCTTTAAGGATGGCTTTACAAACAAGAGAACAGCATATAAAAAGAGATAGAGCTACATCAAATATATGTACTGCACAAGTTTTATTGGCTGTTATGGCTGGCATGTATGCTGTTTTTCATGGAGAAGAAGGGTTAAAGGAAATAGGTAATAAAGTTCACTATCTAACATCCACTCTTTCTGAGGAATTATCAAAAATTGGGTATAAAAATTTAAATGATAGTTTTTTTGACACCATACGAATTAGAGCTAAAAAACAAGATATTATTAAAAGTGCTGAAGCAAGGGAAATTAACTTCTATTACCCTGATGAAAATACTGTATCAATTTCTATAAATGAAACTACTAACCTTAATGATATAAGTGAAATAGTTGATTTATTTAAAATTTCAAAAAGCATTAAGAATGAACATATTAAAAAGCTTTCCAAATCTGTAAATATCCCTAAAAGTTATGTCAGAAATTCTGGATTTATGAAAGATAGTGTGTTTAAAAAATATCATTCGGAGACCAAGCTTATGAGATACATTAAATTCCTTGAAAATAAAGATCTGGCATTAAACAGATCTATGATTTCGCTTGGATCTTGTACCATGAAACTTAACGCTGCTTCTCAAATGTTACCACTTAGTTGGAATAGATGGGGTAATATTCATCCCTATGCTCCGATTAATCAAGCCGAAGGTTATCGTTATATACTAAAAAAATTAGAAGATCAATTAGCCGAAATAACAGGATTTGATTCTGTATCTCTTCAGCCCAACTCTGGTGCTCAAGGGGAGTTTGCCGGTTTAATGGTTATAAGAGCATTCCATGAAAATAATGACAATAAGCATAGAAATATATGTTTAATTCCTTCCTCTGCGCACGGAACCAATCCAGCCAGTGCTGTTATGGCTGGGATGAAAGTTGTCGTCATAAAATCATCTGATAATGGAAATATAGATATTGATGATCTAACTAATAAAGCATTAGAGCATAAGGAAAATCTTGCTGCACTGATGATTACATACCCATCAACTCACGGGGTTTTTGAATCTGATATTAAAAAGATTACAAACACTATACATAAAAATGGTGGACTTGTTTATATGGACGGAGCTAATATGAATGCTCAAGTTGGATTAACAAGTCCAATGGCGATTGGAGCTGATGTTTGCCATTTAAATCTTCATAAAACATTTGCAATTCCACATGGAGGTGGAGGCCCAGGCGTGGGGCCTATTTGTGTAGCTAAACACTTGACCCCATTTTTACCTGGAAACCCTATTATAAAAGTTGGAGGAGAAAAAGCTATTGATTCAATTTCAGCAGCCCCTTTTGGATCTGCCATGGCGTGTCTAATTTCATATGGGTACATTTCAATGCTCGGAGCACACGGGTTGAAAAGATCAACCGAAATTGCAATTTTAAATGCTAATTATATTAAAGAAAGGCTTGCAGGAAAATATCCGGTTTTATACACTGGTGATAAAGGCAGATCTGCTCATGAGATGATTATTGACTGCCGAGAATTTAAAGCCAATGGTATTGAGGTAAGTGATATAGCTAAGAGGTTAATGGATTATGGATTTCACGCACCAACTGTTTCATTCCCTGTTGCTGGAACAATGATGATTGAACCAACAGAAAGTGAAGACCTGGACGAAATTGATCGGTTTTGTGATGCTATGATTTCAATCAGAAATGAAATTGATAAATGTAATTCGTCAGAAAAAAATAACCTTATGAAAAATGCTCCTCACACTCTTAAAATGATTGCAAGTGATAAGTGGGATTTTCCATACTCAAGAGAAAATGCTGCATTTCCTTTAGATTACACAAGAGAAAATAAATTTTGGCCAAGTGTCAGGCGAGTTGACGATGCTTATGGTGACAGAAATTTAATGTGTAGTTGTGGACCTGTTGAATTATATGATGATTAATTTTCTTTTAATTGCATTAATTTAATAAGTTTACTGTACTAAAGTTATATTCATAAATGAACATTAAAATAACAGGAACCGGCTCTTACATTCCAGAACTAATACAGGACAATTCAAAGTTTTTAAGCAGAAAATTTTTTGATAATGAAGGAAATACAATTGATACCCCAAACGAGGAAATTATTGAGAAATTTCAAAAAATTACGGGTATTAAGGAAAGAAGATATGCAAAAGATGGGTTAAATACATCAGATATTGCATATATGGCTGCTAAAAGTGCTATTGAGAGCTCAGGTGTTGATCCAGAAACAATTGACTATATTATTCTTGCCCATAATTTTGGAAATGCAAGTAATAATACTGATCAAGTTGATGTGTTTCCAAGCTTGGCAGTTAGGGTTAAAAATTTATTAAAAATTAAAAATCCAAAATGCGTTGCCTACGATATTTTATTTGGATGTCCAGGGTGGCTAGAAGGAGTTGTTCAAGCATATAGTTTTATTAAGGCTGGAATGGCAAGAAAATGTTTGGTAATTGGTGCTGACACCCTTTCTAGGGTTGTTGATATTAGCGACAGAGATTCAATGATTTTTGCAGACGGTGCAGGAGCTACATTGGTTGAGAAGACTGATGATTTTGGGGGCATAATATCTCATAATACAGCTTCATACACCGACGATGAGGTGTTTTATCTTTTTTATGGTAAGTCGTATAATCCCAAAGCAGATAATGAAACAAAGTACATAAAAATGAGGGGGCGTAAAGTTTACGAATTCGCTTTGACTAATGTACCTGCAGCCATGAAAGAATGTCTAGATAAAGCAAAAACAGATATTTCTGAGATTAAAAAAATTCTAATCCATCAGGCTAATGCAAAAATGGATGAAGCGATAATTAAAAGATTATACAAACTCTTCAACCAAGATGCTCCAAATGAAATAATGCCACTTACTGTTGATCGTTTTGGTAATAGCTCTGTAGCTACAGTTCCAACAATGTTTGATTTAATCGTTAGGGATAAACTTGGTAGTCATAGGATTGAAAAAGGAGATAAAATTATTTTTGCTAGTGTTGGTGCTGGAATGCATATAAATGCAATGGTGTACCAATTCTAGATTATGTATCAGAAAAATTTCCCTCACAAAAGATACCGAATTACCATGCAATTTGTCGAAAGACACATTCAAAAGAATAATACAATTCTAGATTTAGGTATTTCAAATCCATTGTCAAAAATTATGACGGACAAAGGCTATGAAGTAATTAACTCCGCGGGGGAAGATTTAGATATTGATCAGTCAATTTTAAGCAAATCAGAAGTAAAAGTGGTAACAGCATTTCAGATATTTGAGCACCTACTAAACCCTTATGGGGTTTTAAAAAAAATTACTGCAAAAAAATTAGTTTGTAGTGTCCCTCTGAGACTATGGTTTTCATCTGCCTACAAAAATAAAAATGATGAAAGAGATAATCACTTCCATGAGTTTGAAGAATGGCAATTTAAACTACTTTTAAAAAAAACAGGTTGGAAAATAATTGATGAAAAAAAATTTACAAATCCTGTAAAAAAATTTGGTTTTAGGCCTTTTCTAAGATTATTTACATATCGATACTTAATCATTTATGCTGAAAAAAATAGTTAATGAAGATTTGTATTATTATACCTGTATTTAACGAAGAGAATTTTATAAAAAAATCATTAGAGTCATTTATTTATCAGACGTCGAAACCGGATAAATTGATTTATGTAAATGATAATTCAACAGATAACACAAGGCAAATAATCAAAAAAAAATCTAACCATTATAAGTGGATTGAGATATTAGATCATAATTCAAAGGGGAAACATATTCCCGGAAAAAAGGTGGTTGAGGCATTCAACTTTGGGGTCAAAAATTTAAATATCAAATTCGATATAATATGCAAATTTGATGGTGATATTGTTCTACCAAAAAACTATATCGAAAGAATAAAGAGTATTTTTTTAAAAAATCCAAATGTTGGAATTGCTGGCGGAAACTTATATGTGTATAAGAAAGGGAGTTGGGTATATGAAAAAGTTGCTGCAAAAACACACGTTAGAGGGCCAATAAAAGCTTACAGAAGCAAATGTTTTGAGGATATTGGAGGGATAAGAGCATCTGTTGGGTGGGATACTGTAGATGTTTTAATAGCTCAAAAAAAAGGCTGGGAAATTTTTACAGATCCAAACTTGGTAGTCAAACATCTTAAGCCAACAGGAAATAAATATTCTTTAAGATCAAAGTTTTTACAAGGTGAGGCTCTATATACTATGAGATTTGGAGTTCTCTTAAGTTTCTTATCAATTGTCAAATCTTCTATTAATCTGAGTGATCCGATAAAAATTTTATTTGCTTCAACAGGTTTTTTAATTTCATTTTTTAAACAGAAACCTCATATAGTAAGTAAAGAGGAGGGGAAATTTATAAGAAATTTCAGGTGGAAAGTAATTTTTGATAAGTATCTAAAATTTTAAATTGCTAAAGTCAATATTTCCACCACACATTATAAGTCCAATATTTTTATTTTTAAATCTTGATTTGTTCTTTAACAAAGCAGCAAGTACAACTGAGCTTGACGGCTCTACAACTAGCTTTAAATTATTAATGATCATTTTAAGAGAATCCAAGATTTCGTTCTCTGAAACCAAAATTATTTCTTTAACACGTTTTTGAATAATTGGAAAATTCAGCGTTCCGAGATTAGTTCGCAATCCATCAGCAATTGTATTCGTTGTTTCGTTAACTTCAATCTTACCTGAGATTAGTGATCTATATGCATCATCAACATTTGAAGGCTCTACCCCAATTACTTCACATCTTTCAGAAAAATTATTTATAGCAAGTGCAGTACCAGCGATCAGACCTCCTCCTCCAATTGGCGAAAACACATAATCTAGATCTGGATAATCCTCAATCAGTTCAAAACCACAAGAAGAATTTCCTAATATTACATCCATATTGTTTGAAGGATGTATGAAGAATAATTTTTTTTCTTTAATAATTTTATTGGCGGTAAATATTCTATCTTTCAGAGTCGATTTACTCTCTATTATATTATTTGTATATAACTTAACAGCATCCTTCTTGAATTTTGGGGTGTCAAAGGGCATAACTATGTAACTTGGAATTTTTAATTGAGTTGACGCCTTTGAAAGAGCGTGTGCAAAATTTCCGGATGAATGGGTAATGACACCTCTTTTTTTAAATTCTGAAGGAATACTCTTAATTGCGTTTATTGCAGCTCTGTATTTAAACGAGCCTGTATGCTGGAAATTTTCACATTTAAAAAAAACATTACAACCACATAAACTGTCAATATATGAAAATCTAAGTACAGGTGTCCTAACAATGTGCTCACTAATGCTAAATCTAGCATCAATAATATTTTGTTTGGTAATAGACATTCTAAGAAATTAACCGCTTTTGTAACTTTTTAGCCGAGATAATCAACTCGTCAAAGGCATCGATATTATCACCTGCACAGGTGGCATAAAATGGCTGACCTCCCCCTTTTCCATTAATTATTTGACCTAGTTTAGAGACTATTTCAGAAGCATTTAAGCTCATTTTTGAAACTAGATTTTTAGAAATATAACAAGAACAATAAACTTTATTGTTTTCTTTAGAAACTACTATCAAGAAAAGACTATTTATCTCAGCACCAATTGAGAAACATAAATCTTTGACTTTTGCAGGCTTTATCTCGCTAAGATGTGTGTAAATATTTATGCCGGAAATATTTTCTAAATTTTCAATAATATTATTTTTAATTTTCACTAATTTTTCTTTATTGAATAACTCAATTTCTTTTCTAAGTGATACATTTTCATTGGAGATGGCTTTTACTGATTCAATCAAATTTTTTGGATTCTTAAGTAAACTTCTAATCTGATTATATTCATCAATTTTTGTACTAAAGTATATCTTAACTGCTTCATAAGTTATTGCTTCTATTCTTCTAACTCCAGAAGCAATTGCTCCCTCACTGATAATCTTAAATTGCCACAATTCAGACGTATTTTTAACATGAGTTCCTCCGCATAATTCATATGATCCTCCAAACTTAATAGTTCTAACTACATCACCATACTTTTCTCCGAACAGACCAATAGCACCATTTTTAAATGCTTCATTTATAGGAATAGCTCTGTTTTCTTCTAAATCAATGGAGTTTTCAATTCTTAAGTTTACGAAATTCTCGAGCTTTAAAATATCTTCTTGATCTAGCTTTGAAAAGTGAGAGAAATCAAATCTAAAACTTTCCGAGCCTACTCTACTTCCTTTCTGCTCTACATGAGTGCCTAAAACTTCTCTTAGAGCCTGATGTAATAAATGAGTTGCTGAATGATTACATTGTATTTTGTGTCTGTTTTTTTTATCAACTACGGCTCTGAATATTTGATTAACCTCTTTCGGAAGATTTTTAGTTATATGCACCGATAAATTACCCTCTTTTAGTGTATTATAAATGTGAACAACATCTCCATCATTAGATTCGATAAAACCAACATCACCTACTTGACCACCTGATTCGGCATAAAAAGGAGTTAAATTAAAAACGAGCTGAAAAATGATACCATCTTTTTTAGAATTAATTTTTCTGTATTTTGCGATTTTAACATTTGATTCGATAGCGTCATAACCTATAAATTCTTGAACAGGATCGTCAATTAAAATTACCCAATCGTCAAATGATACTTCACTTGCTTTTCTTGACCTTTCTTTCTGCTTATCTAATTGCTCATTGAAAGATTTAACATCTAATTTGAATCCTTTTTCTTCCAAAATAAGAGTAGTCAAATCAACAGGAAACCCATAAGTATCATATAATTCAAACGCTTTTTTCCCTGAAACTAACTTACTATCGGCTGAATCGATTATTTGATCTAACAGCAATAAACCTTGGTCTAAAGTTCTTAAAAAAGAGTTTTCTTCTTCTCTTATAACATTTTGAATTAATGTTTTTTGATCTTCTAATTCAGGATAGAAATCCCCCATTTTTAATAAAAGAGCCCCAAATAATTTAAACAACATTGGTTCTTTAATATTTAAAAATGTGAAACTATATCTAATTGCCCTTCTTAAAATTCTTCTAATCACATACCCGGCACCTGTATTACTAGGTAATTGTCCATCAGCAATTGAGAAAGAAACCGCTCTTAAATGATCGGAAATTACTCTCATTGCAATATCTATATCTTCCTTTTCTCCATATTTAACTCCTGTTATCTGTTGAATTTCATTTATGATACTTTTAAAAATATCGGTATCATAGTTAGATTTTACATCTTGAAGAACCATACAGAGTCTCTCAAGACCCATTCCTGTATCGATATGCTTTTTTGGTAAATCTTCTAGCTTACCACTGGCTTTTCTGTTATATTGGATAAAAACAAGATTCCAAAGCTCAATAACAAGCGGATTGTCTTTATTTATTAAATCCTTAGCGGGTACTTTTTCTTTCTCAGATTCGCTTCTTAAATCAATATGGATTTCGCTACAGGGTCCACATGGACCTTGATCTCCCATTTCCCAAAAGTTATCATCTTTGCCACAAAGAATAATTCTGTCTTTATCTATGATTTTACTCCATAAATTTATAGCGTCTGAATCCTTTGAAACATTATCATCTTCAGATCCTTCGAAAACCGTCACATACAAGTCTTTTGGATTAATAGAAAATTCTACAGTTAGTAGCTCCCAAGCCCAGTTAATTGCCTCCTCTTTAAAATAATTGCCAAAACTCCAATTACCTAACATCTCAAAAAATGTGTGATGATATGTATCCAGACCTACTTCTGCTAAATCATTGTGTTTCCCTGAAACACGAAGACATTTTTGTGAATTCGCCACCCTTTCATTTTTTGGTTTATCTTGATTTAAAAAATAATCCTTAAAAGGAGCCATTCCAGAATTAATAAACATCAAAGAAGGATCGTTTTTGGAAACAATCGGGGACGATTGTCCAATGTTGTGATTTTTTTTCTCAAAAAAATCTAAAAACTTCTTTCTGACTTCGTTTGAGTTCATTATGATGGTTATACTCTGTTATTATTGAACAAAAAAAGTATTATTATATTTGCATGTTATTTTGTCTAATAAACAACATGACACAAAGATATAATTTTAATAATGCCTAAAGTAAAATATTATTACGATTCTGATTCCCTATCGTTTAAAAAAATTAGAAACGATAGAAATACAGTTATTAAAAATATCCTTCTATATCTTACAGGATCAGCTTTTTTTGGTTTTTTATTCATTTTTATTGGAAGTCAATATTTTCAATCACCAAAAGAAAGATCATTGAATAGAGAAATAGACAATATGAAGTTTCAATACTCTCAGCTAGATATGAAAATGGAAAATATTGAAAGTGTACTTCAAAATATTGAGGACAGAGATAACTCTATATACAGAATTTATTTCGAGGCATCTCCGATCAGTGAGGATAAAAGAAAAGCCGGAATCGGTGGAGTTAACAGATACAAGAAATTTGATGGTTTTGAATACTCAAACATTATCAAAGAAAGTAATAGAAAAATTGATGTTATTCAAAAAAGGTTAACAATTCAATCAAAATCCCTAGATGAAATTGTAAAGCTTGCAATGGATAAAGAAAAGCTATTAAAGTCAATCCCTGCTATTCAACCTGTAAACAATGATGATTTAACCAGAATTGCTTCAGGTTTTGGATACCGAATTGATCCGTTCACCAAAGCAAAAAAATACCATTACGGAATTGATTTTACGGCACCACAAGGAACCCCGGTTTATGCAACTGGTGATGGGGTGGTTTCTCGCGCTGACAATAGATCATCAGGTTATGGTAACCACATAAGAATAAACCACGGATATGGTTACACTAGTCTTTATGCTCACCTTTATAAATTTAATGTGAAAAAATATCAGAAGGTCAAGAGGGGAGATTTAATCGGCTACGTTGGAAATACTGGCAGGTCAAATGCACCTCATTTACATTATGAAATTTTTAAAGATAAGGTTAAAATAAACCCTATTAATTTCTACTATGGAAACTTAACCGCTAAGGAGTACGATGAATTATTAAAACAAGCTTCTGTAGTTAATCAATCCCTTGATTAATGAAGATCAATCTTGAAGATAAAAGATATTACTCAATTGGTGAGGTTGCTTCAAAATTTGATGTAAATCCGTCTTTAATCAGATTTTGGGAACAAGAATTTAAAATACTTCAACCTAAAAAAAACTCCAAGGGAAATAGAAAATTCACTAAAAAAGATATCGAAAATTTCAACAAAATCTACTTTTTACTAAGGGAAAAGGGTTATACAATTCAAGGTGCCAAGGATTATATAAAAAATGATAAGTCCTCAAACAAGCTTGATGTTGTCAATAAACTAAAACTTATTAAAAATAAGCTAATCGAAATTAGAGACCAGTTGTAGCTATTTTTTTCTCAAAAAAATTGTAATTGGTACTCCTGTAAAGTCAAAATTATCTCTAATTTTATTTTCAAGAAATCTTTTGTAGGGTTCTTTTACATATTGTGGTAGATTACAAAAGAAGGCAAACTGAGGATAATGAGTTGGTAGCTGAGTTATATATTTTATTTTTACATACTTACCTTTAATAGCCGGTGGTGGGTAAGAAGCTATGATTGGAAGTAAAGTATCATTTAGTTTTCTGGTTTTGATTTTTTCTGATCTTCCCTCATAAACTTTTACTGCAGTTTCTATTGCTTTATGAATTCTTTGCTTATTTAGAGTTGAAACAAATATTATATTTATGTCTGTAAATGGCTCAATTTCCTTTTTAATAAGATCTTCATAGAACTTGGTTGAATTTGTATCTTTTTCAATTAAATCCCATTTATTTGCTATTAATACTATTCCTTTTTTATTCCTTTCACACAACCAAAAAATATTCTTAACCTGTGTATCAAAACCTCTGGCAATGTCAAATAGTAAAATACAAACATCAGAATTTTCAATAGCTCTTACACTCCTCATTACGGAATAAAATTCAAGATTTTCTTTAACCTTAGATTTTTTTCTGATTCCCGCTGTATCAATCAAATCAAAATCAAATCCAAATCTATTGTACCTTGTATTTATTGAATCTCTTGTAGTACCAGGAATTTCTGTAACTATATTTCTATTTTCTCCAATTAGTGCATTAATGAAAGAAGATTTTCCTGCATTAGGTCTACCGACAACAGCAAATCTTGGCACTTCATCAGAGTCTGGCTTGTCTTCTTTGAATAGTTTCACTACATCATCTAGTAATTCTCCTGTTCCAAAACCATTGGAACTAGCAATCGGGTATAATTTTTCCAACCCCAGTGAATAAAACTCGTTTACATCATTTATTCTGGATGAACTATCAACCTTATTAACTACTAAAAATACTGGCTTATTAATTTTTCTCAGAAGTTCAGAAATATCTGAATCCATTGATGTAATACCAGTATCAACATCGACCATGAATAAAATTATATCTGCCTCATCAATTGCTAATTCAACCTGATTATCGATTTCAGCTTCAAAAATATCATCACTTCCTACTACATATCCACCGGTGTCAATTACAGAAAATTCTTTTCCATTCCAATCCCCCTTACCGTAATGACGATCCCTTGTAACTCCACTGATAGAATCAACAATAGCTTCTCTTCTTTGGATGAGTCTATTGAATAATGTTGATTTTCCAACATTCGGTCTTCCTACTATAGCTATTATATTACTCATAATAATGGGTGAACAAATGTAATACTAAAATTACTGTAAAAAAAAGAGCGGTATAAATACCGCTCTTTAGTAAAATTGAATGGTTAATTTCAATTTATTCAATAGAAGTTGACATTTCTGGTCTAAACTCTAAAGTTTCTACAATTTGACCTCCATAATCTCTAATAGCAGCATCTCCTCGCATCTGATTGTACCTTAAAGATCTCCAGCCAAACATTTCATTGTACTCATCTCTGTAATCGAATTCGTCATTTTCAAAGGAACCTAAACCTTTTCCATGAGAATCGTAAGGTTCAACCACGGTAACTTCCCATTGACCTCCAGAAACCAAAGCAAATACACCTCTAATACCTGTATAGCCTTTTTCCCTTTTAAGTTTTGCATCATTTCTCATTTCATGGAACCAGTCACGAGCATTTTCTTGTTTTAGTCTAATCGTAGTATACCTTATAAATTTCTTAGGCGCTTCGTTATTATCCCAATTATAACCAAGTCCCTCAATTCTCCAGGTCCTTTTATTTCCTTGTTGATCCTTTACGTATGGCATTACATTTTTTACCCAGTAGTCATACTCTGAAGATCCTGACATACCTTGATCAAAGAAATCTGCTGATTTTGGTCCAACAACTCTCATGTATTTTCCAGAATCAGGACCTGTAACGATTTGAAAAGTTAGTATACCTGTTTCTTGGGTATTATTGAATTTTTGTGTTTTTTTGGAAACAGCTGATTCAAATTCCTTGGCCATTCCGTCTTTTGCTTCCCATCTGTTTGTTTGCCAATATTCCCAATTCGGATTATTCTGAGAAATAACAAACAGAGGTGTTAATAGAAGTAATAAAAATATTTTTTTCATATTGTTGATTTTAATAATTAATTAATTTACTGAAACAGGAGGCGAACTTAATTCCGGTAACCATCTCCAGACCTCTGAAAAATTTCCCCACATTTCAAGACTATTATTGAATGCTTTTTGATCTGCATCAAAAGAATCTTCTCCAAAAATCTCTTTATATGCCTCCATAACTTTTGGCCAAGTTTCAGATTCATTGTCAATACCAGACATATCTTTATTTCCATATCCAACCATTACATGACCGCTTGGACCGCCTAAAGATCCTGCCCAAACATGTAAACTCATATTACCTACTTTTTCAGCAGCTTTTGCAACTCTGGTTCTGAATTTCCAAAAATCAGGTCCATTATTTCTCTTAACATTGTAATGAAGAACTTTCCATATTTTGTTAGTTCCTGGATCAGCATCGTCAAAGCTTGCGTCATCAGCGTGAGAAAAATATTCAGTCCCACCAACATTGTTCATTAATGGTGCAACATTTTCCATCCAATAATCAAGTCCTTGATTTCCATAAGAGTCAAATTGTGCCATTGATTCAGCAAAACCCGATCTTACCAGATAATTAGCTCTGTCACCTGCTACAATTTCATATGTATATATTAATTCTCCATCAGCTTTTGAATTATACTTTTGGGTTTTCTTTCCAATTGCTGATTTAGCATCTTTCATTTTAGTTGGATCAACTTTATATGCGCTCATCCAAGTCATTTGGGCCATTGTATTACTGAATGTAAAAACAACGGCTAATAATAAAATTAGTTTTTTCATAGTTAGTTTTTTTGATTAGCCTAACAATATAGGTATTATTTAGACTCATTCAAAATAGATAGTAATGTAAAATCAATTCTTGTATCCAAATTTCTTAAGGAGATTATTATTTGACCTCCAATTTTTACTGACTTTAACATGGAGATCAATAAAAACTTTTTTTCCAAAAAATATTTCCAAGTCTTTTCTGGCCTTAGTTCCAATTTTTTTCAGAGCATTACCCTTGTGGCCAATTATTATTCCTTTTTGAGAGTCTCTTTCTACTAAGATCTTTGTTCTGATTTTAATTATCGATTCTTCTTCTTTGAATTCCTCTGTTATAACTTCAACAGAGTAGGGAATTTCTTTATCATAGTACAAGAGGATTTTTTCTCTGAGCTTTTCATTTACAAAAAATCTTTCAGGCTTATCTGTTAGTTGATCCTTTGGAAAATAAGGTGGAGATTCTGGGATAATCTCTATAATTCGATTTATGACTGTTTCAATATTAAAATTATTCAAAGCTGAAATAGGAAAAATTTCAGAGTTTGGATATTGGCTAGACCAATTATCAACTGCAATTTCTAAATCATCTTGATTAGATAAATCTATTTTATTCAATAAAATAAGTGTTGGAACTTTTGAGTTTAATATTTTACTATTAATATCCTTATCCTTGATAGATTTCTCACCGATTTCAATCATATACAATAAAACATCTGCATCCTCTAGGGCGCCTTTTACAAAATCCATCATAGAGTTTTGAAGCTCATATGAAGGCTTAACAATCCCTGGTGTATCAGAAAAAATTAATTGAAATTCATCTCCATTAACTATTCCAAGTATTCTGTGTCTTGTAGTTTGTGCTTTTGAAGTAATTATCGAAAGCTTTTCACCAACTAGGCAATTCATCAATGTGGATTTACCAACATTTGGATTTCCGATAATATTTATGAAACCTGATTTATGCATCTTCCAAAGGTAGTATATTAATTACACAAGATCCAAAAGAAAAGGGCCCCACAACAGGACCCTTTAAAAAAACAAACTAAAAACCAAATTCATTGCATGAAGTTATTTCTCACGAATTATAGATATTCCGCTATCTATTTCTTTTACCAGGATAAGCTCTTATACCGTGTTCAGCAATATCTAAACCTGCAATTTCTTCTTCTTTTGTGACTCGTAAACCCATAGATTTTTTTAGAATAAAAAAGAAAATAAAAGCAAAAACAATAGCCCAAATAGAATATGCCAAGGAACCGATTATTTGACTAATTAATTGATTAAATCCTCCACCGTTAAAAAGCCCAATTCCTGTATCGCCGTTAACACCCCAGAGACCAATAACGATTGTACCCCCCAGACACCAAACACCATGAACTGAAGATGCTCCAATCGCATCATCAATTCGTAATTTTTTCTCGATAAATTCAATAGAAAAAACAACCAAAATCCCTCCAATTAAACCTGCAAAGAAGGCCCCTGAGGCATCCATATTTGCAGCGCCAGCAGTTATACTAACAAGTCCAGCAAGTGCGCCGTTTAGGGTTTGAACAATATCTGGTTTTCCGTACCAAATCCATGTAGTTAGTAAAGCTCCGATTGCTCCTGCTGAAGCAGACAAGTTTGTAAGCAAGACAATGGTAGTTGCAGCTACAGTATTATCACCTCCCCAAGCTAATTGAGATCCTCCATTAAAGCCAAACCATCCAAACCATAAAGCCATAACTCCTAAAGTAGCCAAGGTCTTATTATGACCTGGGATTGCCTCTACTTTCCCTTTTACGTATTTACCTATTCTTGGCCCCACCATGTAAGCACCAACCAATGCAGCCCAACCACCAACAGCATGAACAATAGATGAACCTGCAAGATCAATAAATTCGACGGGCATAAAGCTGGCACTATTTAACCATCCGTCAGTATTCCACTCCCAGCCTCCTGCTATTGGATATATCAAACCTGTCATTATTATAGCAAATATCCCAAAGACATTATATTTTGTTCTACCTGCAACAGCTCCAGAAACAATTGTAGCACAGGTAGCAGCAAACATTGTTTGAAAAAATAAATCGTGTGGTTGGGTTTCTGTAAAAAATCCTGACCATCTAAAAATACCGTTTGAAGTATCTCCATACATTAGAGAATAACCAATAAACCAGTAAATGACCGATCCAACAG
>Ga0209503_10000299_pt1 | contig 33446 bp, 55 predicted proteins | sample SouAtlMetagenome_2_FD_187448 | JGI IMG/M metagenome (GOLD analysis project Ga0209503, IMG submission 187448) | Marine eukaryotic phytoplankton communities from Atlantic Ocean - South Atlantic ANT15 Metagenome (SPAdes) (version 2) | ecosystem: Environmental > Aquatic > Marine > Oceanic | place... | reverse complement strand
TTGCTAATGCAAAGTCTGTCATTTTTCCACGTGGTATATTGTGTGGTATTTTTTCTAATGGTCCCCTTAGTCTTTCATCAGTGCCATGAACCTTACCATACCTGTATTTATATTCGTCACACATACCAATGAAGTGTATATAATGCCAACGATAGTTGTGCATAGATTCCATAGTCCAAGTGGTACATGGATGATACATGTGAACAGCTTTGTATAGAATATCTTCTCTTTCGTCATCAAAGACCCATTTCTTTTGTATAGTCTTTCCTGATTTAGATGGACCACGTGTAACTCTTGCGTCTAGCATACGATGTGCAGTGGACATCATCTGAGCTGATTCCACAATCATTTTTACAATGTGTTTGTCACATTGCATTTGTGCTGCAACAATTGGGTCTCTATCTAATACAAATATGTTCATGCTTCTATATCAATATCCCATTTTATTCTTTTTTCATAATTACGTTTTTTTAGTCTTTTATCCATGGCTTCAATATCTTGTTGTGTTCTAACATCTTTTAACCATTTGGAACCATTTCTTTCTGCGTCCATAAAAACAGCGTTAGTAAACATAACTGGAATTAAAACCATCATGTGAATAATAATACTTAGGACAATATCATATCCTAACCAGCCCATATAAAATATAGCTAAGAATCCAAAATACACAGACCACATTACAAACAATACTAAAGTAAAGTATGATTGTAAACTAGGATCTGGGATATATTTAAGTGGGTTGTATCGGTTGTCCATTACTAATCTCCAGCAATCGACGACCCATGTAGCGAATCTAGTTAATATATTCATAATATCTATTATACCATATCAAGTGTGAAAAGTAAACCCCTAGCTGCAGACTAAGGGTTTACTGAATTTTTAAGTTTGGTGTCCTCCTGTAAAAAAGTTAAAGTAAAACATAATATATCTTACTTAGATCACCTCCTTAACGTTGGTTATTGTTTAACTTCCTCCGCCTCACTAGCTGGAAGTCCCTCTAAGCCCTCACGGGCGCCTTTGATAAGATTTGGGAAAGCATCTGATACTAACTTTTTAGTAATCCCTTTATATTTGCCAGCCATCTTCTTATCTTTCATGAGAAGCACTAGTTCTGCTTCGTCCGGGTGCAAAGATTCTAAACAGTTAATAAACATTTTCTCTCTCTTGGCAGCCGTTAATCTTTCTCCGATTCCGCCAACATCGAAATATTTAAATTGTCTAGATATCTTATGCAGATTAGATGGTTCGAACCCTTTTGGTGCGTCATCTTTTCTGTATGGTGGTGTACCTTCCGGTAATAGAAATTGTATTGACGGATCAAAAGATCCAGCCAATATAGTTCTCAAAGGTTTAGAATTATTAGCACGTAAGTACTCTATCTTCTCGTTTTTTGTTTTTAATTCAGCGGCTTTTTGTAATACCTCTGAAATCATTTTTTCAGCCATTGTAAAATTCCTCCACGACTTCAATCAAGTTTTTACATCTTTTTTTAATTAGGTAATTTAGTACTTTCATTTTCATTGCAGGTTTCTGCGAATTGTATTCTTGAACTATATTACTATATATGTCCGTAGGAATCTTAGAAAGATCAATTAGTGTTGAATTTCTTTGATAATTTCTAAGTACTTCCTGCGGCATGTTCTCTTCATTTTCCATCCAGAAATCTATAACTGTTTTTCTGAGTGGGGTTTGTTTAATCCCGTCTGTAAAGCTATTGTCTGGAGATAAGACATTTGGTATACCATCTCCTGAATCGCCACGACATACATGTTCAAATAGATATTGTCTTGGGTGTTTTTCTTCCACCATTCTTTTAAGTGCAGGCGAATATTGCTTGACGTTATTAAACTTGTGTAACTGTATAAAGTCTTTATCTGATGATATAATCATAACAGGTTCGTGTTGTCCAAACTCCTGTGTTTCATAGGTTAGTGTTCCTATAATATCATCTGCTTCTACCCCGTCCATGTGTAGTACTTTATAAGGTAAATTTTCTTTTATTTCTTCTCTGATTTGGTTTAGGAATAAGAATATATTTTCCCAATTTAGATCTGAAGCATTTCTGCTTTTCTTTCTGTTAGCCTTGTATTCAGGAAAGTATTGTTTCCTCCAAGTGTTGAATCCATCGCAACATATAATCATTTGACCATATTCATCACGATATTTCTTATTGTACATACGGATAGAATTAAGAATCATGTGACGTATTAGTTCTTCATCATCTATTTTTTGTACTATAATATTTGCCAACGCAATTTGGCTATAATCAAGTAATATCAAAGTAATCTCCTAATAAAATAAATATTGCGGGCAGTCCAAACCATGCAAATATGTTTAGCATAATAAACAAACCCATTTCATTTTCCAAAAACATAGGCATATTATACCATAGATTTACTCATTTGTAAACCCCTCTTTTAATACTTTTACTGAATTACCACCTATTCTGACTTGGATTATGCCATTATAGTACTGGTCTGATAGGAGAACATCGTTATCAAACTGGAGTTTTGCTTCCATATATGCAAGATCACCTTTTCCTTTTCCAAGATATAAGATCTCTCTATAGAACATTTCTTTCCCACATTGATTAATATCTTCCATTAGGTTTGCGCTTGAACCATAGTAATCTCTCCAATTAGATTCTACTATACTTCTTCTTTTACGCTTTTTACCTTTTAATGGTGGGAGAGTTTTCTTACTCCAAAAGAATTTTTTACCGATGTATTTTTTGTTTGTTGCTCGATTTGTAATAACATATACAAATCCATAGTAATCTTTAGGAGAGAAGTTCTCCGGTGGATTCCAATCTAGACCATTATATTTCCAATTCATACATGTATTTATGCAACCAAAGTACAGTCAATATTTGGCTCTACTGTTGCATAATCACACGTATTATATTTATTATTACTTGGTTCGACTGGATTCATTGGTTTGGAAACACATCCAAAAGTGCAATACAGTGCAATACTAATAATCAATATCTTCATCATAATCTTCTTCTTCTTTTACATTTATTTCATAACCACAATGAGGACAAAATCTTGCCTCTTCCATAGTATCTTCATTATCTGTTATTACTTCACAATGAATAAAACACTCTGGACATTGTAGTATACTAATCACGCATATACTCCTCAAAGTCGGTATATCCACCTATGTTCTTACCATCAATTTTTATTTGTGGAAAGGTTCTTGCCCCAGGAAATTCTTCTAATATAAATTCCCTTTGAAAGTCTGTTCCTAATTGATAATAATTATACGTATGTAATTGCTGTTCTGATTCTTTACATACTCTTTCTGCTAATCTTTTAGCCATATCACAATATGGACATTGTGTTTTACCGTATATTTCTATTTTCATTTAAATCCTACTCCTATTAAAAACATCATTGTAAACATAAATCCTAAAGCACTTAATTGTATTAGAGAAGCTATAGCTACAAACATTAATTGTTTTTCCCCCCACCAATTTAATTCTTTCTCTTGCCATTCTTCTGCTTCTTCTGGTGTAGCTTCTCTTGGCTTAAAATTAAATTCTAATTGTTGTTGATAACCACTCATTACATTTGCTGCGTCATCAGCTGCAGAAGGCAGTTCTCTTTTCCAAACTGGATCGTATGGACTCATAGTTCTACTTCAATAAATTCTGATAATGTTTTTATATCTTGGTCACTAAGCATACCAGCTTGTGCCCACATGGTGGAAGACATATTGCCTACCGTTTCTCTGTTCTTGTATGCGTATAGTCTTTGAGATACATATTCAGAACTTTGTCCGGCAAGTTTGGGAAAGACTCCCATTCCCTCGCCTGTTTGTCCATGGCACGCTGCACATCCCGACCAAAGTCCTCTAATGGAACTAAATGGATCTTCCATTGCTGCTTCTTGTTTGGCCTGAAGCTGTTCAACCACTGTACCATATTTTTTAACATATTCTTCATAACATTCTCCTGTACAACTACTGTTGTTTTTCACATTCTTATATTCCAGTTGTGGATATATAAACGTTGAAAAAAATAAAACAAATGCAAAGCATCCAGTTAATACGTATCCTAATTCTCTCATTTTTCCTTATAGTGATAGACCAGATAATGTTTTATTATCTACGTCTTGCTTAACTCCGCCGACCACATAAGAAGTAATTTCTGTTTCTTGTGGAGCGACCTGTACGTTACCACCACCAATCCATTTCTCCGTCCATGGTAATGGGTTTAATTTTGAAACTGTATATGGACAAGGTAATTTAATTGCTCGCATTCTTCTAGCTCCTATCCATTCTATATAATCTGATAATAGTTTTTCGTTTAGTCCTATCATTGAACCATCTTTAAATAAAAATTCTGCCCATTCTTTTTCTTGTTCTATAACTTTCATATAAAGATCTACTGCTTCTTGTTCGCACTCTTTACTTATCTTTGTAAAATCTGGATCGTCTTTCATAAGACTTTTTAATATAATAGTTGTAGATGCCAAATGTAAATTCTCATCACGTGCAATTAATTTAATAATCTTAGCATTACCTTCCATCTTTTTAAGTTCCGCGAACGCCCACGAGCACGCGAACGAAACATAGAATCTGACACCTTCTAAAGCATTTGCTGCCATTAGACACATCCATAAAGCTTTCTTATGTTCGTATGTATCTTCGCGACCGTTATTATTTAATCTAATTAATTCATCGTAATATTTTGCTATGTCGTTTCCTGTTTCTAAGATAGATTCGATATCGAGAAGACTATCAAAGACAAAAGACGGATCAGGATATATATTACGGATAATATGAGTATAGCTTCGAGAATGTATAGTTTCAGAAAAGGACCAAGTTTCGATCCATGTCTCAATTTCGGGTAACGAAGCAATAGGAAGGAAAGCCATATTGGGCGCCCTGCCTTGAATAGAGTCCAGTAGTATTTGCCTTTTAAGATTAGATGTGAAAATATGTTGTTCATGTTCTGTTAGTTCTCCGAAATCTTTTTTGTCCTTAGACACATCAACTTCTTCTGGTCTCCAGAAAAACCCTAATTGTTTATCTATAATTTTATCTATTTGTGGATATCTTACTTGGTCATATCTTGCAATGTCAACAGCTTCATCCAGAAACATATTCTTTTTTAAATGTGATTTTTTATTCTTTTTTAATATACTCATATTGTACAGCTATCGCAGTCCTCTTCGTCTTGAATTAATTGTTCCCATTCATTTTGTTCTTCTAATAATTCCTCTTCTTTATGTTCTCCAGAACCATCGTATGTATTAAAGTAATATAATTGTTTTAATCCATATTTGTATGCTGTTACTAAATCTGTAATCATTATGGACATGGGAACTTTCTGGTCTTCATAATGCTCAGGATTGTAAGAGGTATTAACACTAATACCTTGATCTATATATTTTTGTAATATAGCACAGATCTTAAGATAACCGTCTGGGGATTCTTGTTCCCAGAGTAAATCATATTTATTTTTCAGATGATGATAGCCTGGCACGACTTGTGCCATTACACCGTCTTTACTTTGTTTATATGATACTAACGCTCTTGGAGGTTCAATACCATTTGTGCTATTACTGATTTGTGCAGATGTTTCCGCAGGCATTAATGCCATTAGAGTTGAGTTTCTAATACCATGTTTCTTAAGATCTTGTCTTAATTTTTTCCATGGTAATCTCTCTTTGTGCTCTATTAAAGTATCTACTGCACTCTTATATGTATCAATAGGTAAGATTCCTGATCCGTACTTAGTTTCAATTGACTTGAAGCAACTTCCTCTTTCCTCTGCGAGTTCCATCGAGGCTTTTATTAGATAGTACGACCAGGCCTCACTATACTTATCTATAATATCAAACGCTTCAGAATCATATTTTAAGCCCCTTTTTGCTAAAAAATATGCTAAATTTATTATACCTACACCTAATGGTCTACGATCCATTGTAGATCTTTCTGCTTCTTTAACTGGGTACTTCTGATAGTCTAACAGGTTGTCTAACGCACGTACGGTCATCGTACAGTACTTTTCAAAGTCATCTGTATCATCAATAAGGCCCCAATTTATTGCAGATAAGGTACAAAGACTAATCTCTCCATTGTCATCTTCACCTAATGGATTAGTTGGTAAATCTATTTCACAACATAGATTACTCATACGAATAGGTGCTTGTTCTGGGTTGAAAGAACCATGTTCGTTTGCATGGTCTACATTCATTAGATATATTCTTCCTGTATCTTTTCTTTCATTTAAGAATGATGAAAATACATCGATTGCAGGTAATGATTTTTTTCTTATACTATATGCACGTTCATACTTTTCATATAGTTCTTTAAATTTATCTTGGTCGGTAAAGAATGTTTCATATAAGTCTGGTACATCTACTGGGTCAAAGAAAGTTATATTACCACCTTCTAATAACCTTTCATACATTAACTTATTGAATTGGAAGGCGTAATCCATGTGCCTTACTCTTGTTTCTTCTGTACCTTTATTGTTCTTTAATACAACTAAATCTTCAAACTCATAATGCCATACTGGAAGATACACGGTCGCCGCGCCTCCGCGTACGCCACCTTGAGAACAAGATTTAACTGCTGCTTGGAAATATTTAAGAAAAGGTATTAGTCCTGTATGTACTACAGAACCATCACCAATCTTTGCTCCTAACGCACGTATGGAGCCAGCACCGATTCCTATTCCTGCTTTCTTGCTTATATACTTAACGATACTAGTACTAGTACTATTAATAGAGTCCAAACTATCTCCGGATTCAATAAGTACACAAGACGAAAACTGGCGAGTAGGCGTTCGTACTCCAGCCATAATCGGAGTCGGCAGCGAGATATAAAATTGCGAAATTGCGTCATAATAGTTTTTCACCCATGCTATTCTGTTTTCTTTTTCTTTTGCAAACAATGTAGCTGCCACCATCATGTATAACATTTGTGGGGTTTCATAACATTGTTTTGTTCTTCTGTCTTGAACCAAATACTTACCACGGAATTGTTCCATTCCCGCGTAAGTAAAAGTATCATCCCTATCATGTTTGATATAAGAATTTAACTGATCTAATTCTTCTTCAGTGTAATACTCTAAAATCTTTTTATCGTATACACCAATCTCTACATTTTTATTAATTAGATCTATTAATGACCATGGTTCATATTGGCCATAAACTTCTTTACGTAATTTGTAACTAATTAAACGTGCTGCTACAAATTGATAATTTGGTGTGTGTTCTGATATTAGTTCAGATGAGCTTTTAATTATTAATTCATGTATGTCATAAGCTGGTATCTTATCATATAGTTGTAGGTTAGCTCTAATTTCTATCTCTGATTGTGATACCCCTGTAATTCCCTCAGTTGCCCATTCGAGGACTTTATGTACCTTCTCTAAATCGAATAATTGTAAACTGCCATCTCTTTTGGTGACGTTTATTTGCATGTGATTTGTTCCGCTAATCATAATAAAGAATGTCTATTATACCACAAAACGTGGTGATTGTAAATAACTATTTAATTTTTTTTTCTAATTTTTCTATTCTATCTATCAGGGCTGGATAAGCATCAAATTCATGTAGCTCTTTACAAGGATGAGAATTCTTTTCCAATTTATCTAATCGCTCAGCGGCAAGCGGATATTGTTTACGAAACTTTGCGTCTTTTTTAGCCAATTCAAGATCGTATTTTTCGGCAAAGTATTGCATGAATCTATCCACTTGTTTCTGAAACCAGATGCCCATTGTTGTTCCCTGGAACCACTGATAGAAAGAGGAACCAATTACAGAACTAAGTATTGACTTTACTGATAAGAGTAAAAGCCAATGCATTATTGAGCCTTAATTAATTTTTGAATAGCTTTAACGTAGTTTGGAATACCGTGATCTACTATACCATCAAAGAATTTAAATCTCTTCCATGAGTTTAATACTCCTAATAATAAATCCTTCCAAGTTGGTTTAGGTTGTTGGTCACCAACAGCGTTAAAGTAAATCATTTCGCCGTGATGTCTAAAACCTAACCATGCTGGTGGTATACGACAAACTATGTCATTGTTATTCATAAACCTTAGATGTGGACATTTGATATGTCTTATGAACCTAGGTCCACCTACTCTTGGAGAACCAAAAGTAAATAATTCGTATGGTTGATATCTTGTAGCTGCGATAGTTGCCATTGCTGCTCCTAAAGAATGTCCAGTCATATAAACGTCCTTTCTAACTTTCAATTGATCGTTATGTTCAATCTCTGCTAGAACGTCCATCCATAAATCATTTACTTCTTTTTGGAATCCACTGTGTACTTTACCACCTGCTTTTGCAGCACCTTTAATAAGATTTAAATCTGCCATTACATCATTAATCTTACTTGGTTCTGTACCTCTAAAAGCAAACCAAAGATCGTTCCTATCTTTAGCTACTAATACCTCTGCTCCATCTCTGGAGATTAACTTTGCCCATGGAAATCCCATTTTCTTTACTGCGTTAACTGCGGCTTTTTCACTTTTATATGCGTGTGCAGATAGTTTGGCAGCAATGAGTGCTCTTTCCAATTGGGTCTTTTCTTCTTTATGCCTTGTTGTTGCCATTAGTCTTTAACCTCAATTTTCGCCCCAACACCTTTATCGCCGTTGGGTAATGTTACATTGCGATAGTAGATAACTACTTCACCTAATTGATTGATATACCTTTTTAGTTCCTGCATATCTTCTGCCATAACTTTATAGTCTCCTACTGTTGTGGCAACGAATACAATTTCTCCGTTGTTTACTTCTTTCATATCATCTAGAAATCTGTCTAGATATGTATAACCATCTGGCCAATCTGGATTTTCGGTATCCTCTTTAGCACAGGTTTTAGGTCTTTTTAATTCTTCTTCACCCTTATCATTAAACTTAGGTGGATCGAATGGAATAGTCTTTTTACACGGATTAGTTATACGTGCTTCTGAAACCACATACCATTTTGGTGCAGTTAATTCCACCGGTCTTGGTAATTGTGGTTGCATAATATCTATTTGTACAGGTTTAGATTGTACTTCTATTCTTTTTTCTCCTAATATGGAGCATCCGCTAATTATCGTTGTCAGGAGAATCAATATTGAAAAGTTTTTCAGTGTCATCTTCTAATCCCTCCATTACAAGTTCACTAGCATTATTAAATCTAATTTCTATAAGACCTGGTTTCTTGAGTGCTAGGTTATCTAGATTGTGTCTTGCAAAGATTGATAAGTATTCTGCTTTTTCTGCTTCTATCTCAGCATTCTTTCTGGACATATTCATTAAAGCTTGTCCTTGCTTTTCATAATTTTCTTTCATGACCGCAATAGTTTGTTGTTGTTCTTCTACTGCAGCTTCCAATTTCACGTTATTATTTTTTAAGGTTTCATTTTCTTGTAATAGCCACCAGCCTCCTAGTCCTAATACTAAAATAATACCTATTAATAATTGTTGCATTACATTTCCTCCAACATATAATCCATAGGTGTAGCGGTCTTTAATTCGACCTTTTTACCATTCATTGTTTTAAATTTCATGTGCTTTGCACTGAGTTTATAAAATCTTCTAACTTCAAATTTCTTTTCAAGCACATCTATAACTTCGCCGTTATAGTTATATTGATTGTGTGATACGTATAAGTATTGGTGTTTTTCAAACCATGATACGAACCAATTATATAATTTTCTAAGTCTTTCCATTCATCAATCTACGCTGCATCTTAATAAGAATTTCTTGTTCCTTTTTCTTTTTCTTTTTGTTTACATGAACACCTGGTTCACCTTTTGGACCAACTCCAATGCCATCTATACCACCAGCACCTACGCTATTGGCTGCAGCGTCTTCCCACATTTGTTTAAAAGTTTTAAAGTCCATATATTATATATACATTTCCCTGAATGTAGATACACGTTTTACACTTTCTCCAAGCGTAAATTTCTTAGATGGATCAACCACAAGGTTCTCATCCGCCATGTATCCTTTGTTAATTAGTACATCGTAAATAGCATCTTCTCTATTATCTAAATTAAATAATGTTGGTTTTGGTTTACGGTTTCCAATAGACATATTTAATTTAACAAATAGTCTTTCTTCACCATTATCTCCACCACCAAAATAAATCATCTTACGATCTTCTATCTTTTTATTAAAAGTCTTTCCGTTTATTTTAAATGATACTGAACCATTCTTTTCTTTTATATCTGTGGCATGTATACTAATACCACCAGCAGAATTACCAGTATCTAGTTTAGCTTTAAATTTCATTCCCTCAACTTTACACCATTCTATAACACCAACTGATGTTTTAGGAAATGCCCAATTGTCTTTGTTCTCTATATAGTTTAAAAGGTTATCAACCATTTTAGAACCATTTACTTTAGTCTTTTTATCTCCATAGTAATTCATATAACTTATCTCATTACTATCTCCTGTACCTGGAGAACCGTTGACTTCTAATACGTATACCTTTCCATCGTTAACAATTGTATCAACACCGCACCAATAACATCCACTTGTTTCTGCTGCTTTTAATACGATTTTTTGTTCTTCTTCACTTAAATCGTATGGTTCATAATCATTACCTAATGATTTATTTGTTCTAAAATCATCTTTAGTTGTTTGTTTACGTTTCATAGCAGCAAATATTTTTCCATCTAATACTAATGTACGTACATCGTATTCAATATCCATATATTCTTGTAGGATAATTTCTGCGTTATGTTTCCATAAACCTTGTAAGACTGAAGTAAGCGATTCTTTGCTTTCAATCTTCATAACACCGATACCTTCTGCACCGGTTATGGTTTTAGCTATAACTGGAAGTTTACCACCAATCTCTTTCATTGCAATATCAATGGATTGTTCGTTTGTAACTAATGCTGTTCTTGGTGTATTAATGTTTGCTTTTTTAAGTGCAATAGATGATGTAAATTTATTTGCACATAGTTCCATTGGTACGTATCTGTTAATCATAAACATACCAGCTTCTTCTAATGATTTAGTTAATCCTCTTCCGGCTATATCTGTAAGCGCGCCTCCGCGCACGATGCACGCGGTCTCGGAAGGTTTAATATTAATCTTATTACCTTCACCATCAAAGTTGTGTATAGTAATCTTATCACCAAATAGATCATTATCAATTACAAATGCTTCGCCAAGACTAACCTTATAAAAAGAAATGCCACGTTTTTGTGCTTGTTTTTCTAACTTATAAACAGTATCATTCTTATCGTCACCTTCGGATTTTGTTAGGCATATTACTGTTATCATCTTACTATGTCCTGGTTTGTAATAAAAATGTGTTGACCTGTTTGGTGTTTTACCTTATAGATTGATGAACCTAAAAATGTATCACATGGTTCTAATTGTTCTTCTACTTTAATTCTAGAATTAGATTTTGCTATTAGCTCACCAGTTAAAGGAGAAGCTATATCATTTACTAATACGTATGAACCTGGATTTAATTTACCATCTATAGATTGGAACCAAGTACTTTCTTCTAATTGTAAATTATCCCAATCAAATTCTGTTTCCACTTTATCCATTATCTTACGTAATTGTTTCTCACTCATATTTGTATGTTCTTTTATAAGATAAAGTGCTGCGCCGTATCTTGCAACTACGGTTTTACCAAATGGGATTTTAGCTAGGATTCTTCTTAGATTAAAAACTAATTTATGGAATACAGTGTATGCGGCTTTCTTTTTAGGAGTATCAATTGGTGTTCTTTCCATTCTGCCAACAGTAGAAGCAGAGTAATCTCTATACTCTGTTCTTCGACCATTTTTGTCTATGATACCTAATTTAAATGCCTCAGTCTTTTCCCAAGGCATAGTTAAAAGTCTAAGAAATCTCAGTGCATAAGCAGTATCGGCCAAACGGGAGATTGACCCCTCTTTTAACTGCTGTATATGTTTTGTTGTCCATCTCATAAGTTTCTTAGTCTCTCTACAATCTCTGGATCCATACCAATTTCAACTTTCTCATCTTCTGGCAGATAATGTAAAAATACTAAGAAAGGTTTTATGTAATGATAGTGTTCATTGTTGATTTTAAACCACATCATTCTATTACATGGTTTAATACCAAACACATTATATAGAACAATTAAATGATTTAATATTAATCTTTCTTGTAGATCACCGTCGGTTTCATACCTTTTCAGTAATCTTTTTAAATACTTAAACCTAGAAAGATCTTCTTTAAACTCATCTATATCCATGCATTCTGGATTATTATAATAATGAGCTGCGAACATCTCAAAGTTCTTATTTGTCAATTTATCAAAAACCTTCATACTATTATATATACACTCTGTCAGAGCGGTTAATTAAAACTTATGGACCTTGGTCATCTATTTGTTTTTGTGCATCCTTAAGATTCTTAGGTTTTTCAACTCCTAATGCAGCAATTGCAAATTTCATAAGTTTAGCGTCTGGCCCAGATAATTCTACGTCATCTCCACCATATTGGCTTGAACCTAATTTCTTAAGTTTAAGTCCAAACTTTTTATAAGATGGTCCGCCGCCTTCTGAACCCACGAAAGCTTTAACCATTAATTTGCCTTCTGACAATTCAGCTGATTCGTCTCTAAATTCAAAAAATGTTTTCATTAGTCTGTCTCCCCATCACCTGCATCATAGTTCTTGTCTATGTAATTAAAGAATTCTTTTTTCTTAGCATCGTCTAATTCAGATGGAGATTCAACACCAAACTTTTTCAAAGCTTTCTTAAAGAATGCTTGATATTTTTTTTGCTTTGGAGAAAGTTCTTCACCTTCTTCAACATCCAAATATCCTTCTTGTTTAGTAGCTTCATATAGTTCTGGGTATAGATCTTCTAAATCCATATCATCCATTCCCATAATATCTGGGTCTTTCATAAATGCTACGATATTTTTCTTTTCGCCACTAACATCAGCAGTTGTTCTACCAGTTTGCTTGATTTTAATTTTGTGTTTCTTTTCAGCATCTTTTGTAAGTTTTCTATCACCGATATAATCTATATCAAGTTTAGTTTTACCTCTTCCTGGTTTTGAAGCTTCATCTAGCTCTTCATCACCTATTTCTAGTGTGATTGTGGTTTCTTCTTTCATATTAGAACCATCATTTCTCATACCAGATTTTTTAACAGAATGCTTATCTTTAAATTCCTTTTCGCCTTTTGCTCTTGGCTCTTCAGGTGATTCCATTTTAGGTTTTTCGTGAACCCAACCTTTAGCGGCATATTTTTCATGTTCTTCTTTCGACTTAACATGAACTTCTTTACCGTTGTCTGGGTGGTACATCATGTGAGGTTTAAATTCCTCTTTTTTTACTTTCCCTTCTAAAACATCGCTGACCGCGGATGCAATGTCCAGGTTCTCTTTATCTTGCAATTTCATAGTTTTTTCTCCCGTTATATTGCATTAAATTTATAGGATTGGAGATCCTAAAAATATCATTCCGGTCACCGCTGTTGCAGCAGCTGCGATTATTATCCAGAACAGTTTATTTATAATATTTATGGTTGAAGCATTCTGCTGCACAGCAGCTTCTAACCTATCCAACCTTATTGTCATGTGTTGAATCATTTCTGATTGTTGTTTACTAAAGCTAGTAAGGGTAGTTATTTTCTCTTCCGCCCTCGCGAGTGCAACAATTACATCCGACATCTTATCAATCTTTTGTTCAATCCTATCTAGTCTAGCTGACTGTTGTTCTCTTTGCTCGTTTGCTGTCATTTTTGCCATTAGTGTATTCTGACTCCCATTTCTTTTAATCTAACAACAACAATATCATTTGCTTTTTTACCGCTATTAGATTTAACGTTTAATAATTCATCTATCATTTTGTCATCAAACACATAACCCATAAGTTCTTTTACATATCCATCTAATGTGTCGCTTGGACCTTCGATTGGATTTCCTTCTTTATCTTGTTTGCCACCAACTGTTACGTCTTGGTTAGACTTAAGAAACATAACTAAACTTCTTGCTGCGTCTTTGGCTCTGTCCATATCTTTGTCAAATATACCTTGAGACATAGTTCCTTCACCAAAGTTTTTATTATTCCATGTCATATATGGAGTAGGTTTCTTTGTTTCTTTTCTTACTTCTTTAAACTTTTTCATTTCTTTAATTTCCATTGGTATGTTTTACTCTTTTGCTGACCTTTTTTAGTTATACCATACCCAGCCATTTTTGCTAACTGCTGCATCATCGGCCAACTTTTCTCAAACTTACCAGCTAACTTATTCTTCATAACATCATCTTTAATCTTATTTAAAATAGTATCTAATATACTAATATCACTAGCTACCAATTTTTCATCTAAAGGATTATCAGTATCACTTGCACCAACATAAGAATTATGTTTTGCAAATGTTACGTTCTCTCTAAAGTCTTTAAATTTTTTCATTTGAAATTTGCTACTTTATGTTTCTTTAGGAAATCTTTGTATTTTTTACTTGCTGCTTTGAATAAAGCACCTCTTCTTTCATATTCTTTTCTTTGTGAGCTTCCTTCTTTACCCATAGGGACAAATACTCCGTCCCATGTTCTATCGTATTCTTTTTTCAAAGCTATGATTTGTTTTTGAATCTTATCAGGAAGTTGTCGTGCTTTTTCTATATCAACCATTCCTTCATTAACTTCTTTAATTCTGCCTTTGACAATATCTTCTATATTATCATCTAACCATTGGTCAAAATCATCAGGGTCATCACCTACATAGGGTTCGTTATCAAATACCCATTGTTGTAGATCTTCTTCTGCTTTGTCAGATAATTCTAAGTTACCAGTTCTTACGGCCTTCTTTAACTCTCTTCCGTGTTTACGCATGATCTGTTTCATGTTCATACCTTCGTTAACATCTTCTTTCCAAAACTGTCTGTGGAACTTAGCTAACTTTATAGCAACTGGTTTATTAACATCATATACATCTACAAAGAATAAACCATTCATTGTCCATCTTTCTGCCTTTCTAAAATCTTTTGCGTATGCTAAGAACTTTTTAGAATCTGGACCATTCTTAAACATAAAGGATGTTGCGCCATCTGTTCTTTTACCTTCACTTATATCTTCACTCATATCAGCAACAATCATACCAACTTGGTTTATAAGAGAAGTAATTACTGGTGTTGGTAAAGTACTTAACATTTGTATTTGTTGTTTAGTTAAACCTTTTACATCCTTTAATTTCTTTTTCCAAGAGGATATAGCAGTCATATCGGTTTTACCTTCCATTACAGCATCTTTATCATGTTTCATAACAAGTTTTTTTAACTCAGCGTGAGCCCTTCTAGAAGGTACATCAAATTGTACAATGACACCATCTCTTGTTGATTTAGTGTTTACAATTTTTGCATCACCTCTTTTTAATTCTTTTTCTATGTCACCAACTGAATTAATGTGGTCAATTTTATATGAAACCTTTGCCTCATCCAATACAACTTGTTTGTATGCGTCTTTCCATGTTTGATATGCCATAATAATTATCCTTTCTTTTTAAATTTTGGTCTTAGGTTTCTAAAACCTCTTTTAAATTTTGCTAATAACTGTTTAAACTTAGATTCTTTAAAGTCATCTTCTTTTACGTAAACTGTAGCTACTCTCATTTTTAGTATGTGTAAACAAGCTGCCCAAATCTCTTCTCTTGACATTGTATCGCCAACACCTGAATTCTTAATATTTTTATAAGCCCAATCCATAAAGTTGTCGTATAATGGATCTGGTTCATCATATACTTTAGTCATTTTTTTAAGCTGGTCATTCATTTTAATATTGTTTTTAATATTGGTGTTTCTATCTTTTCCAATTAGAGCAAAGTAATAATCCCCAGATCTTACAGGATAACTTAATGATAACCAAGCTTCTGGTCTTGCTGATCCTTTCGGACTTACCTGTGTACTTAAATAATCTTTTACCTCTTCTGGACTCATTTTTTCGCCATACTTTTTCTCAATTGCTTTAACATCTTTCATTGTCATAGGTTTACTCATACCTTCAGCAATTAGATTTGTTTCAAAGATTGTTTCAGTATCAAAGTGTTCTTTAAATCCTCTAAAGCCTTTATATTCTTTAGTTGTCTTTGTTGATCCAGCCATTGAACCTGTGTACTTACCAATCACTTTACCTGTTTTTAGATAAGCATCAAGTATAGATTTTTGTTTAGCATTAACCTTGAGGGCTTGAGTTAAAGCTTCGTTTCTATTATCTATACTTCCAGTAAATTTCTTTTTACCTGCAAATACTCTAGATTCTTTTTTAGATCCAGCTACACGTCCAACGTATTGATCTCTAATTCTTCCTTTGTGAATAAAGTCATCTAAGATCTTTTGTTGTATACCATTTAACTTTAAGCTTTGACATAGTGTTTCAAAGTTACGTGTATAGTTTTCCTGTATAATATTCTTAACAGTCCAAACTGATTCGTGGTGTACACTTTCGTTTGCATATCTTAAAGCTTTTTTAACTTCGGGATGTTTAGATAAACCCCTCGCCATTTTCTCTATACCTTTAATAGCGTAGCTCATTGCTCCGCCGTGGTCTAGTGCAAATTCAACGGCTTTCTTTAACATTTTGCCGTATTTCTTATCTGTCGCTTTTATTGGATTCTTTCGAAAGTATACACTGATCTCTTGACCAGTTAACTTTGATCCATCCATTTTACCTTCGTTATTCATTTTACCCTCTTTTAATTTTCCTCCGGCATCTACAAACGCCGCAATTGCCATTTTTCTTCTTCTGTCCATACTCTTACCATCAAATTGTGGAGCATCAGACTTCATGAAGTCTTTAATCCAAGCACCTATACCGTCAGAAACTTTTAACTTTTCGTTCACCTATTTACCTTGGTGTTGTTTACGTAAGTCACTGTCATACTTGTGCCAAACTTTACCTTTTGTTATGAAGGAGTTTACTCTAGCCATTCCCCATTGTTGTGGAGTTGTACCTGGTTTGTGTCCAACCTTCCAAGCAGCTAATCCTCTATCATATACCTTTTTTAAAATACTTTTTGAAATACCAGATGCATCAGCTTTTTTCTGTAAAGCTGCATCTGTACCTTTTCCTTCTGTTAACTCCATAAGCTTCATAAGCTTTTTGTCTTTTTCCATATCTCTCATTAGATTATCAATGTCTTTATCTTTTCCTTTAAAGTTTACGGTAATACCATCTTTTTCGAAATCTAAAGTAACACCTTTATGTTTCTGTGCAAGTTTAGATAACATGGGTTTAACTTTAGACATATTCTGTTTTCTTACTGACATCATACCGTCTTCATTAACACTTTCATTTTTGTCTGCAATTCTATAGAATTTCTTTATAGCTTCAAGACCTTTTACGATACCACCACGAACCATTGAGAATGCCGGTGCAGATAAACCTGAACCTTTCATAGTCTTATCTACTTCTTTAAGCATTTTTTCTAATTTCTTTTCTAAAACTTTAACCTTTGCTATATCTTTTGCATCGTATGCTTTTTCTAATTGTGTTAGAGCTTGTTCAACAGCTTCCATCGATGTACTTCCATTCTTGGAACCAGCTTTTGCTTTAGCCATAGCAGCTGCTGTTGGTGCGCCTTTCTCACCTTTCTTTCTCATTGGACGACCTTCTTTTCTTTTCTTATGAATGTTAGCCCAAAGTCCTTCTCTTAGTTGTTTAAATTGTTTCATTTCTTTTTCTTTTTCTCCAATTCTTTTTCCTTATCACCATACATTCTATGGTAAGCAGTTGTATATTGTGACTTTTTCATAGGTTTAGATCTAGCTTTTTTGTCCCCTGGTGCATCTTTATATGCCCTTGGGTTATCATCATCCATCTCTGCCTGCTTATTAAACTGTGCTCTTCTTTTAGCGTCTGTGGAATCATCTCCCTTACCTGGATTAGCTTCAAAGTCTTTTCTTAGCTTATCCCCATGTGTATCTCTTTTCTTTTTCTTTTCTAAGAAACTCCTAAAAGACTTTTTAGTTTCTTTCATACCTTCGCCTGGGGTCATCTTCTTATAGTTCTTAACTAATTTCTTTGTTCCATCTTCCCCAGCCATTGTTTCTAAATATTCAAATAGTTCTATATCTTCGAGCCAACACCTTCTTTTGCTATTTCCAAAATCAACCATAACATAGTTAGCTCCAAGAACTGTAATCTTTCCAACCTCTTGGGTTTCTTTTATTATAACTTCGTCACCAGTTCTAAATAGTTTTCCGTTTACATAATCTTCTCTTCTGTCGGAAACTTTTTCTAACTGTACATGTTTTCTAAAGTCTTTGGATTCTTTTAAACCCATACCAGCTCTTACTGCATTGAATAGGCTTTCTACTTCTTTAAATCCTTTTGGCATACCTTTAGCAAATAATTTTAAATTATTGTCAGAGGCTGCCGCTCTTAATTTAGAAGCTGACATACCAGTAGCGCCTTCGGCATCCGGATCGCGTTCGCCCGCGCTTACGACCTTTACCCCATTCTCAAATTGGTAAAAGCCATGTCTTCCTTTAACACCATTATATTTGTTAAAGAGTTTATTAAATTCTATGATTCTATCTTCACCAGCTACAAATGTAACCTTTGTATATCCTTGGTCATATAGAGCAACAATAACATCAAATGCTGTTCTCATTCCTTTATCAGCCATAATGTTTCTAGCATGTTTAGGAAACATCTTTCTCATAAACTTTACTTTTAATTTAAAGTCTAATGGATTCTTTTTAGCATCTTGAGATTGACTTGGATATATTCTATATGTTCCACCTCTTGCTAATTTCTTTACTGCTTCCATTAATTTTTCATGACCAATAGTTGGTGGATTAAATCGACCAAATGCAAATACTACGTCGTTCGTGTTTTCTTTTAAATAATTACTAAATGATTTAAATTCTTTCATATCAATCTTTTCTCAATTTTGCTTTATCAGCTTTTTTTACGGCAGGGAGAAGTTTCTTAGCAAGTTTCATTATCTTACCTTTCTTCTTTGATACTTTCTTTTCTAAATCACCTCTTGCGGCAAAAGAAAGTTCAGACTTATCTCTTCCTTTTAACATCTTCTTTATAATTAAATTACGGGCTTGCTTAACTGCTCTTGACTTGAGCTTTTCTGGGGATGCGAGTTTTTTTGCAGCTTTCTTTCTACCAATTGCGATCTTGGCTTTATTCTTTCTAAATGCTGCCTTCATCTTCATACGAGTTGCCATTGACAAGGCCTCGTCTGTTTGATGAAACTCTTTAAATGATTTCATATCCTCGGTTATTCCCATTTAGCCTGGATTATCCCAGCCTTTAATTATATCTTTGCTAAAGTTGTTAAAAGAAAATTCTAATCTATCAACAAGCTTAACAGCTCCACCTTCCGTACGATCTATGGCAACAAAACCTTCCGCGTTGGTTACCTTAAATCCGGATTTTGTTTTTACAAACGTCCCAATATTACTGAGACTGTTTAGTTTATTTATAATAATTAATTTACTATCAACAATAAAATTCTGTAAATCAAAGACATTTTTCAGATTTTTCTTATTTTCTTTACTGAAAAATGATAATACTGCAGATTTTTTAGCTTCAACGCCAGCTTTACCTTTGTCTGATTTCATTTTATCTGCTTGTTTTGTGTAACGATTATTAACCCAATCGATTAATTCGTCAACATGTTTAGATGTATCTGTTATTCTAGTTCCTTCTCTAACCTTTGTATTGTTAAATATATTCAGAACCATATTTAATTCTTTATTACTTTCTATCTCTTTTAATACACCTGACTTAATCTTTTGAAACATTTTACCAGCATTTGATAATGCCAATGTAACTTCTTTTGTTGTTTTGGAATCTAATACTGCTTCTTGTGTACCAGGTAATGTTGCGTCCTGCATCCAAACAGATTTAGATTGTTTTAATTTTTTAGTTATATTACCACCAAACTCTGCCTTCATGGATTGAAAGTTTGCGCCTGAGTAAGATGTATGCCATACTATTCCTACTTTTGCTTTAGCTATTTCTTTTGCTAAAGGTGTGTTTACCGGTACGGCATAAGCGATTGTATTTGGGTGAAAGACTAAATGTTTAATACCATTTATTTTTTCTATCTTAAGATCTTTCTTTTCAAACATAAAGTCACCTTGTATAACTCCTGTTATCCCAAGATCTTTTAGTTCGTTAAATGCGAGCTTAAGTTTTTTATTTAAATCGCCAGATGTATCTGCATCAATGTCATCATGATTCTTATACACCTTAGCCCCAGTTTTTGCAAAGATCCCTTTCTTTGCAACGAAGAATTGACCATCGCTTGGATCAATTCCCGCGAATACGGCGGGAGCACCGTCCCACTTCACAGTGACGTCTACCGTTGTGGGTGAATTCCCAGCAAGCATATCCCTTAGTGATCGAAGGGCAAGTATTGCCTGTCTGGCTCCCTTAACTCCACCATCCAGAACTAAATCCTCAATATGTGTCATGTGAGTATTCTTAGATTCCGGAATGTATTGTTTAAGTGATTTCATTTATTTGTACCTTTAAAGTATTATATCCTTTTATTAGTCTATGGTAAACCCCTTTTGGAATAAATACCTTTTTAACATCGTTTAATAACATAGGTAAACAATCTTCTATTTGTAATTGCCAACCTTCTCCTTCTAGTATTTCTACTTCACGATCTGAATTATCTCTATGCCAAACATATTCACTATCAGGTGCCTGAACATTAAATGTCCTGATACCGTCTTGTTCGGTATAAGGTTTACCAGAAATAATTTCCGCCACCTTTTAATCCTAACTGTTTAGCATATCTAGGCAAATTACATGCCCAATATCCAGGAGCTAATTTATCTTTCTTATTCGGACAATCATGTCTATCCGAAAAAGCTTTAGCTCTTTCTTTGTCATTAATTTTTACGTCTCCACCTTCTACATCTTTTGCGTTTCCAAAATTAACTTTCTTAACGTTTCCTGATGAAGGGTCTTTTACGTATACTACGAATTTTTTTGGACCTGAACTTCTTCTTGGTTTATTTAGTTCAACATTATCGCCTTGGTATTCTGCCTCGACCATAGGTTGTTCCAAAGGAACCATTTTACCCTCATGTAATCCAAAATGTCTATCTTTAAATGATTTCATTTTCCTACCTTTATGTAAGTTGAAGAATCGGTCATATTTGAACCTGCATAGTTAACAAAGTTTGTCATAATGTTATCTGCCTTTTGCCCTATATTCTTTTGTAAGAAATATGCAACATATAAAGCACCAAGTTTAGCAGAGATCCATGTCCAATCTTTCTTCTTTAGTTCTTCTTCAAAGTCTTTAAATTTTGTACCCCTATAGAATTCACTATATAAATCAAACATTAATTTAGTAGCTCTTCTATTACCTTTTGCTATTTGCTTGGCTTTAGGTTTAATACCCTTCGCGTGTGCGGGAGGAGCTTTACCAACAGTTCTTTTTATAAAGTCTAGCATAATACCCCAAGATAATCCACCACCTCTGGCTTTCTTACCTTTTATTTCAGCTTTGTTTGAATCACCTGGAGAGTTATCCTTAAATGTCATAGCCCCAGTATCATAAACAATTGTCATACCTTTTGATGACCAAAAGTTTCCACCTTTGGATTCTAGTTCAATTGCTTTTAATTTATGTCTTGGGGTTTCTGGTGGTACTTTGTTATTATATTCTTTATTTGGTGGAGGATCGCTTTTCTCTGGACCCTTTAATGAGATAGCAACTAATCTTCTTTCATTAAACAATTTCATAATGGAAGCGTTTAGTGCGCCAACAGAACTAACATCTAGTTCTTTTTTTACATCCATACCTTTTTCTACGGCCCAAACATCACCTGGGTTCCACTTATCATCTTTTAATGGTTTAAATCCATTATTCTTATAAGCCATATTCTTTAATTGATATATTAAAGTCATGTACGGACCCGCGCGGTCGAAGACTTGACCTTTATGGATATATCCTTCTTTTGCTAACCATTTAGATATAACATACGAAGACATAACCCAGTTATCTGGTGCTTCTAATATTTGATCTGTATTAATGTCAATGTGTTTGGAACCATTATCTTTATACGCTTTTGCTATACGTGCTTCGTCAAAATGATCTAAATCATTACTCCAACCATCATCGACCATTGCACGCATCATACATGCGTTATGAGATTCGTTCCTTGCGGTATCTTTTGAACCAGAACCAGCGCCACCGGTTCCACCACCCATTACTTTAGATTTAGCAAGATCGTTTGATTTAATTTCCTTTCCAGTTTTATCTGTAAGAGGAAATCCAGATTTGCCGTAATGGTCTGAATTTTTTTTAAAATTTTGACAATGTGCTATGGCGTCATCAATGTATTCATCACCAACTTTAAACGTTCCACCTTTTGCAAGTTCCAAAGGAACTTTGTCTTGAATAAGACGCATAAGAATATCGATTCTGGCTTCACCCGTTTTGGAATTATTTTTTTCCAATTGTTGTGGGGTTAGCTTGACTGCTTCTTGTATAGTGAAAGTTTTAAAACGCATAAACATGTTTCCCATTTAAATAAAATTACATGTCTATTTATGCAATTTATTTTTCTGTTTCTTCGTAACCGTCAAAAAAAGGATTAGGTTTTATATTACCTTTGTTATCAAATGCAATAACTTTTATTCTATGTAGTTGTTCCACCGCGCGTTCTGCGCCAACTCTTAGACCTTTAATCCATATCTCTCTTCCTATTAGAACTGAGAATATGAGTAATATAAAAACTTGATATATGTTAAGCTCTATCATAAATTGTATAATCTAAAAACCAATTAGATGTTTCTTTCAATTTAGTAGAAAAGGAGACTTCTTTCTTAGAATGCCACTTAAGTAAGAAGTCAGATATTTCGCGCATTCTGTGTATACATTCATACTCTGTTTGAAACGGACCTTCCGTCACATTGTACTCTTTCATATTAAAAGTCTCCTTTATCAACCTGTAAAACTCTTAAGCCTTGTCCTCTCCACATATCAACTACACGTTGTCTATCATCAAGAACAAACTTAATGTTATAATTATCTAAAATATGGTCACGATAGATTTCAAATTTAACAACGCTGTCTTCTCTAAAATCTCTATCTGCTCTCATTAGTAATTGGTCATAGTTTATGTGATGTGTTCTTAACCACTCTGCAGTAAGTTCTCTGCATACATCATTACCCATTCTTCCAGTTACCACTAAGATTGTATAACCTTGGTCTTCATATAATTGTACCAATTCAATAACTTCTGGTATTGGTAAATCGTTATGAACTTGGCTATAATCGTGGTGTTCTCTTATTTGGTTACCATCTGCATCGTAATGCGAAGCGATAGTTCCATCTATGTCTACTATAATTGCGTCTTTCATCTTATTAATTGCTCTGCTAAATTTTTAATTAAGAATAATAGACCAGCACCATTTAGCATTATAAGTGCTCGGTCTTTCCATACTATACTAACCCATAACCATAAACTAATTCCGATTAAGGATAAGCATAAATCGTAGAATGCCAATTCTGGGATTCCACGAATTGAGATAGCCATTAAAACAAATACTGAAGCTATCCATTTAACTACCCAATCTGCAGTGTACTTTGGCGTTGCAGATTTAAAGATTCTTTTTGAATTCTCTAATTCTTTTTTATCAAACTTTGTCATTATCTAATATAATCCGGTCCGTATTGTCTCATTCCAGTAATTGTATAACCTTCTAGGATATTTCCTCTTGGGTGGTTTAGAGCAGGAGCCTTCCAGCTTTTTGCCATAAGAACATCACCTAATTCAAAGTCTTCATGTTTAAGGTTAATAAATCCCCATACAGAATCACCAGAATCTGTAGTTCTAATAACCTTGATAAACTTTTGACCTTTTTTCCAATCACATGACATATCACCAGCTAATCCTGGGTGTCTCATATCATGGGCGTTAACTATATCTTTACATAGTTTATCTAAAGCATCTACTAATAAAGTAGCTTTTTGTGTTGCTTGTTCTTTTGTCATAAAATCTCCTTACTTTTTTATTTTATAAGAGTATTATACCAAAAAAAGAGGGGTTTGTAAACCCCCCTTTCGTGACTTTTTCGTGACAATTAATTCACTTAAAATCGATAATGTAATCCAACAGAAGCGTGGTCCATAAACTCACCATGTCTAGATTCTTCTAGAACCATAAGTGATAAGACCATCTGTCCTACATCTTTAGATACGGTAAATCCTAATACGTCTTCACCGTCGTCAAACCTTCCGTAATTTAGTTCAAGGTCAACAATGGATATTAATGGTAAAGTATATCCAACCTCTAAATAAGTTGAATCTGTTTCATCAACGTTTATAAAATAGTCTACATCTAGACCTTTATATGAACCGCCGATAACAGCTTCCTCAAATCTATCACCGAGCATTTCCATATCATAAGATACGATACCTCCTCGGACTGACATGCTATCAGTTAAATCTACTGAATAACCTGCATGAACCATAGAATTAAGTTCATCACCATTGAAAGCTTCTAATCCTACAAACCAACCTTTATGTCCGTAATCCAGACTTAGGTTAGTTGCTAGACCGTTGCTCATATTCACTCCTCTCCAGAATTTGTCAGAGTCAACCCCAACAGATCCACCGGCCGAAGCCATAGGAGAGATTAATATTGCGGCAAATAAAGCTGCCGTTGCAAATAGCTTATTCATAATTACGCCTCTGCCCTTATGAGTGTGTAAACACCCCATACTACAGCGACCCAAGCTAGAAGCTTGGCCAAACCGCCAAATAAAAGAACTGAACCACCAACTGCAAGAAGCAGTAGGCCGTCATAAGAAGTTCTTTCAGTGACACGCGCCATTATCCAATCTTTTGCTTTTACTAACATATATTTTCCTCTATATTTTAAATTCAGCGTAAGGGTCTTCGGATTCACCCTCACCAAATTTATTTATTGCTTTGTCAGGTACCAAGTCAGACATTATGTCTGTTTGGGCTGACTCTTCTACATCATAAAGTTTCATCCTACTACGATCCACTCCAATTACAAAACGCTTATATTTGGTTGGATCGTTGTAACGATTCTTCAATTGCTTAACTAACATTTGACCAAGTTCCTCAAGTTCTTCTGTACTAATCAGAGCGAACATAAGGTCGGCGGTCGCAGGTAAGCCAAACGATTCCGAAGTATCTTCCAATCCTACATCAGTGTTAGAATAACCAGATCTAGTCGTTTGCGTTGCACTCACGATTGGAAGATTAAACTCGACTGCCAAACCACGTAACTCTTCAGCTATTGATTTAACATACGAGTAAGTATTTATACTTCCGCCGAGCCCACGGACGCGACTAGAAGCACAAATGTTTAAATAATCGATATAAATTATATCGGGTTTAAAGTTCTTTTTAAGTTTCAGTTCATTTAGTAATGCCCTGAAATGTCCTGTATGCGCTGCGCCTGTTGGGTATTCTTTTACTATAAGTTTCCCAATCGAACCTTGCGCAATGTTTTGTATCTTAGAATCAAATACGTTTTTAGGTAATGTTTCTAATTGTTGTATAGGCAAGTCCATAAGGTTAGCATCTATTCTTTCTGCGATTCTTTCTTCCGCCATTTCCATGGTAATGTATAGGACGTTGTTTCCTAAAGAAAGATTAGAAGCTGCGCAATGGCACATGAAAAGCGATTTACCTACACCGGTACCTGCCATGGCTATATTCAAGGTTTTGTTCGGTAAACCGCCTTTCGTTATTTTGTTAAAGTAATCTAAATCAAATGGTATTCTTGACTCTTCTGTATTATAGAAATCAAATCTCTTATCAGAATTGTCTATATAATCGTGTCCAATATTAGGATCAAAACTAACCCCAAGAGCATTACTGAGTATGTCCGGAATAGCTCCATCTCCTCGCTCTTTATCTTTTCCATCAATAATTTGAATTGATTCCATAATTGCATTGTAAACTGCCCTCTCTTTACACCAGCTTTCAGACTCTTTTATAAGATAGTCTGTATCTATATCAGACTTAGTTTTAACTTCTTGTATAAGATTATTGGCTTGGGTTAGCACATCTTCTGGTGCACCGACCTTAGATAATTCCATTTCTAAAACTTTACCTGAAGGTATCTTATTATGTGTAACTACAAAGTCCACAATAAGATCAAACACAACTTTATGTGTGCCTTCAAAATAATCTTTCTTTAAAAACGGTATTACTCTTCTACAGTAATCTTCGTTATTAATTAGATGATTCAGTATGTGTGTCTGTATTTGATTTGATTGTTCCAACCTGTGCTCCATTATCTAAAGAATCCTCTATAATATGTTGGAGGATTCCACCTATATAATTACGGAAGTTAATATCATTTATGAGATCGTCTTCTTCGTATTCAGCTGATTCCTGAATGTTGTAAGTAAATGAAAGTGTTGCTATGTCTAGTTCTTTAGACTCTTTTATTTGAACCTTACCATATATGTATGTAACATTTTTCCACTTACCTGTAAGAAGTTTGACCCCATAAAATTCTACGTTATTAGATTCTACGAGTTGATAATCTGCGTGACTAACTTCCATCTTCAGTCTCTATATCTAGTTCTACATCTAATAAGGGTACTGATCCAATTTGGTAGTGGCCTTTGACAAATTCTTTAAAGTCTGTTCCTTCAAAAATCGAGTCCCAGAATTCTTTGTTGAGAGTATCTTTTTCTCTGACTTTAGGATCCAAGAGTTCCCCAGTAGACTTATCAACTTTAGAGTACCAACCAACATTAGGCTTAGCAACATACCCACCAGCAAGAGCAACATCCAGAAGACCGCTGTACTTTTCGATGCCACCATCCCAAGAAACTGAGATAGGGACTTTAGACTTTTCTTTAACAAATCTTGATTTTTCGACGTTAATAACAAAATTATATCCTTTTATTTGTGTTCCCTGTTTCTGTTGTTGTCTTCCAATAATCCAAATATTATCGGCAGAGTAATATATTCCAGTACCACCTGAAACAATAGCTTTAGGGAATAAACCCATCTCTTGATAGGTATGGTTAACAGCTAAAAGAGGAATATCTTTCATTTTCAGATATGGTGTTACCATTCTGAATAAACCTTTTAGCGCCTTTGCACGTGACATATCAGCGACCGATTTTTCACTTAGTGCATCTTCTAATTCTTTCTTAGATGCTAAGTTACCAATCGAATCTATAATAATCACGACTTTATCTCCTTTCTCTAGATTATCTAGTTGACTAACTAAATCGAACTTAAGTTGTTCTACATCAGTTATAGGAGTATGTAAAACTCTAGATGTGTCAATGTCAAATGCTTCAAAGTATGATTGTGGTGAACCAAACTCTGAATCATAAAACATTAAGACTGCATCTTCGTTTTCTTTTAAATAATCTGATGCCATTAATAAGGCAAAAGAAGTTTTAAAGTGTTTACTCGGACCAGCTAGAACTGTAAGTCCGGAGTATAATCCACCTTCCATATCTCCTGACAAAGCTACGTTTATCATTGGAACGGATGTGGTGGTTGCATTTTTATCTGTAAAGAATTCTGATTTATCTAAAGTGTTAGACATTTTAATCTTAGAATTCTTATGTAATTTAGACATTAAACTAGCCATTAGTACCTCCTTTCTGGTCTGAGTTGCATTGATCTTTCTTTCTTTTTCCAGCGTGCTATTCCTTCAGCTTTCTTTCTTTTCCTTTTCTGGTTTGGCTTTTCGTAATACTCTCTACGTCTTACTTCTTGCACGATACCAGCTTTTTCACATTGCTTTTTAAACTTACGTAATGCAACATCGAAAGGCATTGGTTTAGGCGGACGCTTATCTTTGGGATGACGTTTCCTTGGTCTTAGATCTACACTAGGCAACGAACTCCTCCCCTGGGTTCCAACTGCATCCAGTTAGCCCACCAGCTTTAAGTGCTTGTAATGTTCTAAGGATCTCATCAGCGTTTCTTCCTGTGTCCAAAGCATTTACACTCACATGTTTTATAATATTATCAGGGTCTAGAATGAATGTAGCTCTTAAAGCAACTTGTTCATCTATATCTACAATACCTAATTCAGAAGCTAATAGTAGTCCACAGTCTGCACCAAGTGGATGATTAATATCTCTTATTAATCCATTAACCTCTTTCCAAGCGGCTTTACAAAATTCATTGTCTCCAGATATACCTAGAACATCACATTCTTTTTCTACAATATCCATTGCAGCTATTTCTGTAGGACAAATAAAAGTAAAGTCTTTTGGATAAAAGTATACGACAGACCATTCTCCAAAAAGATCTTCTTCTGTCATACTTGTCATTTCATTTCCATGAGGTTTAACTATATTCATAGCAAAGCCAGGAAATACATCATTTATTCCATACATTTATTTTCTCCATAATTGTTTTTGCAAGGCCTATTATACCATAAAACTTAATAAAAGTAAACCCCCTAAATGAATTCATATTCGACCCCTGCTTCTTCAAACATTGTCATTGTTAGGTCGGTGGATTCTTTCCACCTTTCTGGTAAATCTATAATTGGTACAACCACACGTGTAATTCCTACTTGGATAATAGCTTTTGCACATTCGTGACAAACTGGTAATCCATATACGTACATAGTTGCACCATCTAACTTAGCACCATTATAAGATGCGTTGTATATGCAATTCATTTCTGCATGAACTACATATTTGTATTTTGTTTCTCTATTAGTATAACGTTCATCTGATTCATTTACCTTTCTAGGAAACCCATTATAACCTTGTGCCAATACTTGACCTTTTGATCCTATAGCTACTGCACCTATTTGTGTGCTAGGGTCTTTAGACCAAGTAGAAAAGAACTTAGCTAACTCTAAATATCTGTGGTCATACTTTTTAGAACCCATACATGTCTCTCCATAGTGTATTATTGATTTGTCTTTGTCTCATTGGTTCATACCTAATTGAATCAGTTTTAAGTGGATGCTTATCTCTTTCCAATATCTTACTTGGTACTAGATCTGCAAATACTTCTTTTAATCTTTTCTTTTCACCTTGTCTTTCTGAATAAGGTGTATTTAATCCATGACATATAACTGATGGTGCTAAGAATGGAGCACGTAGTTCCACTGTAGACCACATCATAGTTCTATCTAGTTTTGGTAAATGATAATATGGCAATTCACAAAACACATCTGAATATTGGCTATCGTATTCTTTTGCTCTTCGATAACCACCAAATAATTCGTCTGCGCCATCTCCTGTTAGAACATTATGAAATCCCAATTCTTTTAACTGTTCTCCCATAGCTATTTGTGGTTTAACTGAACCAAGGTCAACAGGAGTTTGGTGTATAGAGATTGCGTCCCTATCTGTAATAGAATCTAATGAAACCTCTACGACATCTTTACAGACTAAGGACGCGAAATCTTTTTCGTGATTACTAACATGTATTGGTGTTATATCCAAACCTTGTTCTTTGATTAATCCATGTATGATTGTAGAATCTAAACCACCACTAAGTAATATAGCTGCCTCTCTAAATCCACCTAAACGATTAATAACTGCTTGACTTAAATCATCTCTTAGATTATGACAAGGAACCTTTGTCCAATCATAGTATCTTACTTCTTGACCCTCATACAAATAATGGCCAGGTTTTAATTGTTTAATTTCGTTCCACGGTGTAGCACCAGTATAATCATAACCCCATTTCATAACATTAGAAAGATATAGGTAATCAGGTGTAATAGTACCAAGACCCATCAGTGCGTTTGGTTCTGATGCAATAGCTTCTACATCTGTTCTATAATATACAGGTTTAATACCTAAGAAATCTGTATAGACTATTGGTTTATCTTCTACAAAAGTAATAAAGGACCAGAACCCATCGAAGTGATGGAATAGATCATCGTCTTCCATTTCTTTATATAGTGAATGTAACATGTGACCGTCGTGATCGAAATCTTCACCAAAGTCTTCCCAATTAAATATTTCACCAACAAACATTGATGGAGATTCCCACCTATGATTTTGTATTGGTTGAATAGATTTTTCTTTGTCTTTACAGACCATTGGTAAAGATGTATGAGCCATGTCATAACCTTTCCAATGTTTATAATTAGAATATCCAGGAAGACCGCGATAGGCCATTCCTTCCATGATTTGTTCTGTTAATTCCTTGTTAGGTGTATTATGTTTATGTATTAAAAATCCGCACATTATCCGTTTACAAATTGATTTAAAGAATATTTATCTACTACAAAACAATGTAGAGAGCTAGCACTAAAGTGTATTGTTCCTGGTACTACATCTAGATCTGCTTGTTCTATTAACCATAAGGCCAAACGATTAGCAAAGTATAAGTCATTATGTAGATGTCGCATAACGTCGCAAGAACGCATGTGATAAGCACAATGTAGTTTTCCATGTCTAATCATAAAGTGCCACCCGAACGTGCACGGAACGCGTTCGCCCGCGAGAGCGGCCGTACCATCTTCAGGAAACCAAATAGGAATATAACATTGTCTTGTTGTTGGTTCTTTCTTTAGTAATTCTACTGCGGTATTTAGATTAGCTATATTAAATCTAACACCCATTTGTTCTGTATCTTGCCACATACGTTCTGGATATGAATGAGAGAATGCTTCATCCATTAGATATTTGTCTGTATCTTTTAACCAGTGTACATGACTTGGTGGTGGGTTACAAGGTATACCTCCAACACGTTCTTCAAAGTGTTCGTCTGCCCAAGGTTGTGCTGCACCTAATTCTGTACTAGCTTCTTGTGGATCATTGTACATTTCTGCTTGCATATCTGCATGTAATATTTCTAAGAACGTGGGATGTTCTGTAGCACCTTGCCACCTTTCGGTATCTATTTCATAACCTTTTTCTAAAAGGTCTTTACGTAATTTATATAAGCCTTCTTTAAGATTCATCTTTCACCCGATTGAATATATCACGACTTGAATCTTGGCCATCTATATCGTGGTCTAAATACGCTGAAAAGAAAGCAGCATAGTTAATTAGGTCGATAGCTGAATCATGAAGTGATTCGAAATTTTCTACATAGTTTTCATCGTCTTTCATAGCATCTAATACAGAGTGCATACGATTAACTTTACCAGTCATAATATCTAAAATAGTTTGTGCACCATTTGGATAGTAGTCTGCTTGTTTGATCCTAGATTTAGGATTCTGATAGTCATTGCCTTTCTTAACAATAAGATCGGCAGCTGTTTTTAATATATTTAAAGGTTTCATAATATCTCCATTATACCGTAGTTTTAAATAAAAGTAAACCCCTAGGGCTTAATAAATTATAGATCTTATTAATGGTCCGTAAATCAATACCATTAATAAAATTAATAAGAGTGAAAGAGGTAAGTAGTCTTCGTGGTTCATTAGTGTGTAGTACCGGTTTCAATGATTGCATCATATACTTTTTTATCATCATTATGTGTCCAATAAGAGTCAAACGTATATACACCATCAAGTCTTTTAAACATAAGAACATGTGGGTATTTAGTTTTTCTTCTTTCAAGTTTTAGGATCTGATTAAACCTTGTAACTTCGCTATATCCATTATAGGTTTTTATTTCAGTTTCTATACCTGCCTGAGTAATAAGGTCATGCCACTTTCTAGGGTTGTTGGTATAACCGCAGTGTTCCATAAGATAGGCTTCTGCGACTAAACCGTGCGTTGCGTCTCTTTTGATTTCATCGTAGGATCTAGGTTTTCCTGTTAATGAATAGCGACTTGCTTCATTGTCGATTACGTCTGATGCGAATCGGGAAGCTTCAGACTCAACCCAATCTAAGCTTTCTTGGTTTAAGTCATCTATTGTAAAAGTTGTTTCTATATTTATTCCAAAGGTTTCAATTAAATTCATAATGTATATTATATCATAGTTTAGTCTGGTTGTAAACCCCTTTGTGCTAATCTTTGTCTATTAGCGATATGTCCTTCCTGGATTTCTTCTTTAGATTGACCGTGATATGCAACTGCATGACTCATTTCGACCATTCTTTCATTAAGGTTATATTCACCATTTTCATCTTCACAATAGAAAGTTCCTAATATTCTTCCGAACTTTCCTTTACTAATTGATGTAGTCATTTTATATTTCTCTCCTACAATCAATCTATCTTTCACATATTGTGCAGCTAACTTTCCATACCATTTTTCTGTAAGGTCTCTTGTTCTGGATTCTTCTGTATCAATACCATAAAATCTTACAGTTTGATTTTTGTAAGACATACCAAACCCTAGATCTATATCTACCTTAGCTGTATCTCCATCAACTACTCTTGTTATTGTTGCCATATATTCGTACATGTTTACCCCTTAGCTCTCATCTTGTTTGCAAATTCTTCGTTATCGAAGGAGAGCAATAATTGTAATTGTTTAATAGGAAGTCTAATTTGTTTGTTCTTCTCTACAACTTCTCTATCTAAAATCTCCCACATTCCAATGGTATTAGAATCTCCATATTCACATATAATACATCTTTCTGCATTATTAAATGATTCTAAATCATCTTTAGTTAATACGAAATTAGTATTAGATCTTTTCTTAGTTCTAACCTCTACTGTTCTTCCATTTGGATCTTTTCCATCGCAAGATTGTAGTTTATTATTTCTTGTTATGTGGTGTTCTTCTAAAGGATCGTAATTCAATTCAATAGACAAATATTCTTTTGCTAACCATTCACCTAAAAATTCAAGCTCATCTTGTTTATCAGGAATGCTTTTAACCTTTGTGACTGTAGTTGTTTCTGATTGTGGTATTACCGCATCTTTGGTCTTTGCTACTTTAACACTTTTCTTTTTTCTTGGCATATTTATTTCCTCTAATTCTATTTATAGAAGATATGATCTTCGATTGTGATAACATACTTTAAATGATCTGCCCAATATGGTCGTATGTAATCTGCATGATACCATAAAGCTCCAGATGTCACATCAATTGTTGGTTCATTTAATATCATATCTGCTATACGTATTGACTCTATCCATGTTTTACTATCTTTTGGTTCGTCACTCTTTCCGTCACAATACCAACTAAATTGGCACATACCTCTTGCTGGAATAGTTTCTCCAGTCCAAGATAATTTATATTCTTTGGCTTGATAAACCACATCACATACTGTGTTAGGGAATTGTAAATCTTCTACACGATTCATAGTTACATTTCCTACTGCATACCTCCCAGCAAATGGTTGGTTTCCCGCTTCAAAGTATATGTTTTGTGCTAAACAAAACCTATCATTGTTTTCGTCGTATCCATACGCATTGGTTGGTAATAGTAATACAAACATAAGAAATGCACCAAAAAGCATTCCCATTAAAAATGATTTGTATTCTTTATTCATGTATTTATTTTTTGTCATATATTTTTCCTGTATACAAATTCAATAGCACGTTCTGCTTCTTTATCAATTGGACGTTTTAAATACCAATTACCAGTTTCAGAATCTAAATCTCTAATAAGATATTCTATTTCTTTTGCTGTTATAGGATAACC
>Ga0209503_10000298_pt1 | contig 33508 bp, 33 predicted proteins | sample SouAtlMetagenome_2_FD_187448 | JGI IMG/M metagenome (GOLD analysis project Ga0209503, IMG submission 187448) | Marine eukaryotic phytoplankton communities from Atlantic Ocean - South Atlantic ANT15 Metagenome (SPAdes) (version 2) | ecosystem: Environmental > Aquatic > Marine > Oceanic | place... | reverse complement strand
CAGACGCTAGTGAAGAGGGTGACTTTAAAAAAGCAACAGAGATAGAAGATGCGTTTAACGATGGCACATATGTACCAGGCGGTAAAAAAAGAACACTAAATGCAGAAGGTGGACGTATTGGTTTTGCAGAAGGTGGTGGTGGACCAAAGATGGGTCGACGCGGATTTTTAGGACTACTAGGAGCAGGTGCTGCAAGCTTAATGTTGCCGTTTGGAAGAGGTGCTAAAGAAGTGGCACCAGTGGTTACCAAAGCAATCCAACCAGTCGCAGGAATGCCAGATTGGTTTCCATTACTTGTAAATAGAATTAGAACTAAAGGCAAAGTTACAAGAGAACCTAATTATGAGGATTTTACAAAAGGCGGTGATACGGAAAAAGTTTACGAACTTGATGGTTATACTGTGTATGAAGATATGACTAATGGTAGAATTACAGTAACTGGTAGAGGTAATGATTACCAACAAGTTTCTATGGAATATGTCCCAGGTGAGAATAAAGTCATGAGTAAGACAAATCCTTTAACAGGTAAAATTGAAAGAGGAGTAGTGACAGACAAACCAAAATTTGAAGCAGGTGAATTTCAAAAAGGAGAGTTTCAAGATTACGAAAACTTTGGTGATTATGATGATATGAAAGGTGATCTTACCAACTGGGAAAAATTTGCAACTGGTGGTAAGAAAACTGAGCAAAAAACATTACAAGATTCTTTAGACGATTTTATAAAACAACAAACAGATCCAAATGTCATAGACGATATGGCTAAAGGTGGTAGAGTAGGGATGGCGCAAGGCGGTATAGCATCTAAATTTAAGGAGAGAATAAGTTATGGTAATTGATAAAAAAACATTGAATGTCCCAAGACCGAGACGTTCATTTCAAATAAAAGGACCACAAGCAGGTGCGCAAGCTGCAACAGAAATGTTGCAACAACAAGCGAATACAAAACCACCTATTGAAATTATACAAGACGAAGATGGTGGGGCAACAATTGATTTTGATCCACAAGCATTAAATTCAACACTAGGACCACAAGGTCACAATGAAAATTTAATTAATTTAATGGATCCAGATGACACCGAAGCATTAGCTAGTGATCTATTAGAAGTTTACGAAGATTGTAAAGCGTCAAGACAAGATTGGGAAAACACATACACAAAAGGTATGGACCTTCTTGGTTTTAAATACGAGGACAGAGCAGAACCATTTAGAGGTGCAAGTGGTGCAACACACCCTGTACTTGCAGAAGCTGTAACACAATTCCAGGCGCTCGCTTATAAAGAATTGCTTCCTGCAGATGGACCCGTAAGAGCACAGATAGTTGGTGCGGTTACACCAGAAAGAGAACAACAAGCTGATCGTGTAAAAGATTTTATGAATTATCAAATTATGGTTGAGATGAAAGAATACGAACCAGAGTTTGATCAAATGTTATTTAACTTACCACTGTCCGGTTCTACATTTAAAAAAGTTTACTACGACCAGTTACTAGGTCGTTGTGTATCTAAATTTGTACCAGCAGAAGATTTATACGTTCCATACACTGCAACAAGTTTAGACGATACAGAAACAATAATTCACAAAATAAAAATGAAAGGCAATGATTTATTAAAACAACAATTGTCTGGTTTTTATGCTGACGTTGCTGTTGAAGAAGATACTAACGCTAGTGAAATAACAGACAAAAAAGATGAGCTAGGTGGTGTAGATCCACACAGCGATGAAATTTATAATGTTTTAGAATTTCACACACTTTTAGATTTACCTGGGTTTGAAGAGCTAGATGAGATGCAAGAACCAACTGGGTTAAAGATTCCATACATAGTCTCTATTGATGAAGGCTCAGGAAAAGTTTTAGCTGTCAGAAGAAATTATGACATGCAAGATGAAACTAAAAAAAGAAAAGAATATTTTGTACACTTTAAATTTTTACCAGGACTCGGGTTTTATGGGTTCGGCTTAATTCACATGATCGGCGGATTGTCTAGAACTGCAACTGCAGCCCTTAGACAATTACTAGACGCCGGCACCTTGTCTAATTTACCAGCCGGATTTAAAATGCGAGGCATTAGAGTACGTGATGAAGCTCAACCGTTGCAGCCGGGAGAGTTCCGTGACGTCGATGCACCTGGTGGAAACTTAAGTGATGCATTCATGCCTTTACCGTTCAAAGGCCCTAACGCAACGTTGCTACAGCTTATGGATTTTGTAGTTCAATCTGGGCAACGTTTTGCGAGCATAGCTGATATGCAAGTGGGCGATGGAAACCAGAGTGCAGCTGTTGGAACGACAGTTGCGTTATTGGAGCGTGGCTCTAGGGTTATGTCTGCAATACACAAAAGATTATACGCATCTATGAAATGTGAGTTTATGTTAATGGCTGAAGCGTTTGCAACTTACTTACCGCCTGTTTATCCATACGATATTATTGGTGCTAAAAAAGAAGTTAAACAAGCAGACTTTAATGAGAGAATAGATATCATTCCTGTAGCTGATCCAAACATCTTCTCACAAACACAAAGAATTACAGTTGCACAAAGTGCATTGCAGTTAGCAATGTCAAATCCAAAAATGCACAACTTGTATGAAGCGTATAGAGGTATGTATGAAGCGTTAGGTATAAAAAACGTGAATGTTATTTTACCGCCACCGCAAAAACCACAAGCTATGGACCCCGCTATGGAGAATATTATGGCAATGTCTGGAAAACCGTTCAAAGCGTTTCCAGGACAAGACCACCAAGCACACATGGACGCTCATTTGACGTTTATGGGCACGTTTATGGCAAGAAACAACCCTCAAGCACTAGCTTTATTGTCAAAAAACTGCATGGAACACATTGCATTGATGGCTCAAGAGCAAGTTCAGCTAGAATTTCAAGAAGAAATTGCACAAATTCAGCAATTAACAGCAAATATCCAACAAATGGGCGGTATGAACCCGAAAAATCCACAAGTTATGCAGGTTCAACAGCAAATTAAGCAAGAAACCGACCGAATTGAGGCTAGAAAAGCACAATTAATCGCACAATTGACTACTGACTACCTAGAAGAAGAGAAAAAAGTGTTAAATCAGCTCGATAGTGACCCATTACTAAAATTAAAGTCTGATGAAGTACAATTAAGAGCTCAAGACCAACAAAGAAAAGAAAAAGAAGGCGAAGAAAAGGCCAATATGGAAACTCTAAAACTAATTAGAGGCGGTCAAGAGTTTGATGCTAAATTACAGCAAGACGACGAACATGCTAAACTTAGAGCATCTATTTCACTTGCAAAAGATGGTATAAAACAGATGAAAGCAACTGTTATCGATGAATAATCCACTCGAATTTATACTAAGAAAACAGAAAATGGCTCAAGGTGGCCGTATAGGTTTCTTTGGTGGTGGCGGAGCTGACATGGGTGATCCAGACAGAGCGGGAGAAAGAGCAGATAGAGGATATGGTCTAGGAAACCAAAATGATAATAAGGGTAATGATGGTGGCACACACGGAGGAAATGATCCGCAAGCAATAAGTGCTCAACAAATGTCAGAAGCTGAACCCGGTGACTACGGAGGCTTTGACCCAAGTAGTGGTGGAAATAAACAAACTGAATTACTTGGAATTAAAGAAGATGACAAACAATACACAAATAACTTTCTTGAGTCTCTTTTTAATAAAAACCTTACCTTTAAGTATAATCCAAAAATGGATTATCTTAATAGGATGTATGGAAGAATACCTGATTTTAGAAAAGACAAAATATTAAAAGATATGGGTTTGTATGACGAATACAATGGAGATTTTGATTCTTTTTTAAAAGATCATCAAGATAGTTTGTATGATAATCAGAATATTACCGGAAAAGAAATAGCAGCCATACCAGGACAAGTATACGATTATTTTACAGGCATACCAAAAGCGTTGAGCACAACAGCAACTAATTTAACAAATCCCAGTGCGTATCAAACAATGGGAGAAAATATATTTTCAGGTGTTTTTTCAAACCCCATTACAACTATGATGGGAATGAATCCGATAGGGTTTGTGCCAGGAATGTTTGCAAGTTTAGCTTTTGGAAAGGGTCCATTTACGGACGAAAGTATAGAATCAGGAAACTACGCAGATCTAACAAATGCGCCTACTGATTATAAAGCAAAAGTAAAAGACGCAATGGGTGGAGCATTTAACGCAGAACAAATAGCACAAATGGCAACAGGGGCTTTAAACCAACAACAACAACAATCAGCAACACAAGGACCACAAGATACCCCTATTGATCAAGCAACATTAGACCAACAATCAATGCAACAATATTTAGATGGGCTGTCAGAGTCTGAAGCAGCAAGATATGAACAACTAATTAATTCAGGTTACACTGATGATTATGCTAAAGCTTACTTAGGTTTAATGTGAAAAAAGACGCTAAAATAAGCAAAGTAATGCGTGAATATAAATCAGGTAAACTTAAATCTGGTAAATCAAATAAAAAAGTGGTAAATAAAAAGCAAGCCATAGCTATCGCATTAAGCGAAGCAGGTGTAAAAAAGAAAAAGAGGAGACAAAAATGATCGAATCAATAAAAGCAAAACTAATGCATTACTGGACAGAGCATAAATGGATGACTGTTGCAGTGGGCGTAGTAATTGTAGTTCTAATACTAAAAATCATCACATAATTACATGATACTTGACGTAGTCAAACTAGCAATCGGCGCTGGCACACATATAATGAAAAACAGACAGCAGCGTAAAATGCTCGAGTCAGATGCAGCTATGTTGCATGCACAGAAAATGGCTAACGGCGAAGTCGAGTATCAAGCAGCTGTAAGACAGTCAAATGACAAGGGATGGAAAGACGAGTTCGTTTTGATCCTCGTAAGTGCCCCAGTGATTTTATTGATATGGTCGGTATTCTCAGATGATCCGCAGATACAAGATAAGTTGCACATGTTCTTTGAACAGTTCAATAATCTGCCTTTCTGGTACCAGACGCTGTTTGTCGGCGTGGTCGCTAGTATATACGGACTCAAGGGCGCAGATATATTTAAGAAAAAGTAATTTGACTTAATCATACATTGGGGGGAAAAATGGGGGATAACAATCCTAAGAACCCGCTTGACGAGTTCTGGGAGCAACTAGGAGATAAAAAGAAAAAATATGTCAGAAGCTACAGATCCGATAAACGTAATATACAAAATGCAAAGGGAGATGAAAAATCAACTGGAGACACTAGTTCAAACTCTAGCAAACGGGGGAGTTGACAGTATGGAAGAATACAAATATATAATAGGTAAGATCCATGGGATCGATAACTTAAATCAGGAACTCTCTAACCTGCTAGAACCAAAGGAGCCAGACAAAGATGACCCAAACAATGTCACACGCATTAGAAGCTAAATACGAAAAACAAGATAAAGAAGCTACAGAAAAACCTAGCCAAACAAATTTAGACAAACTACCCGACCCTACCGGTTGGCGTATACTTGTTATGCCTTTTCAAGTTAAAGAAGAAACAAAGGGTGGAATTATTATCGCACAAGAAACATTAGATAGAGCACGAGCAGCGGTACAAGTTGGTTATGTTCTAAAAAAAGGTCCCTTATGTTATGCGGACAAAGAGAGATATCCTACAGGAGCTTGGTGCGAGGAAAAAGATTGGGTGATCTTTGCAAGGTATGCAGGATCACGCATGGAAATAGATGGTGGAGAAATAAGAATGTTAAACGATGATGAGATACTTGGGACAATAGGGGATCCTAAAGATTTGATTCACGCAATGTAATCATAGGAGGATTATACTATGCAAGACGATTTAAAAATCGACGTAGGTGAAGAGCTAGAACAAGAGACAGAAATTGATCTTGATGCTGCACCACAAGAAGAACAGCCAGAGGAAAAACCAGAAATAGAAATTTCTGAAGCTCCTGGCATAACACACGCAGATACAGAAACAGTAAAGACAGAACAAAAAGAAGAAATGTCTGAGTATTCTGAAGGCGTAAAAAAGAGAATAGCAAAACTTACGCATAAAATGCGAGAGGCTGAAAGACAAAAAGAAGAAGCCATCGAGTATGCTAAAAACCAAAAAACTAATGCTGATAAGTATCGAAAAAGATATGAAGCTTTAGATGGTGACTACACAAAAGAGTTTGAAAAAAGAGTTACCTCTGGAACTGAAGCTATAAAGACTAAACTTGCTCAAGCCATTGCAGCGGGTGATGTAGACGCTCAGGTTCAAGCACAATCTGAGTTAGCACAGTTATCAATGGATGCTAGTAGACTAGCTAGACTTAAACAAGTTGATGAAAAAATTTCTACAACAGCTCCAGAAGAACCAGCATCTCCACCTCAACCACAAAGGCAACCTGATCCTAAAGCTGACGCTTGGGCTCAAAAAAACCCTTGGTTTGGTACGGATAATGCTATGACTTATACGGCTTTTGACATTCATAAACAACTTGTAGAACAAGAAGGATTTGATGGTCAATCAGACGAATATTATTCTGAAGTGGATAAGAGAATAAGACTTGAATTCCCACACAAATTCGGTAATAATGAGTCAACTACAGCTGAACCAGTTCAGACTGTCGCTAGTGCCAATCGTCCGGCCGCAAAAGGACGCAGAAAAACTGTGAAGCTCACACCATCACAGGTAGCTATTTCTAAACGATTAGGTGTGCCGCTAGAAGAATATGCGAAACAATTAGCCGCGAAGGAGGTATAAGCATATGGATAATACAACAAACAATAAAAAAACTTCCCGCGCGAGTCAAACTCGGGCTAAAACTGAAAAGCCTAAAGTATGGACTCCACCATCAGCATTAGATGCACCGCCTGCACCCGACGGATATAGGCACAGATGGATTAGAACCGAAAGTATGGGGAATGATGATTCCAAAAATATTACCGGTAAAACTCGATCTGGTTGGGAATTTGTCAGAGCTGACGAATATCCTAACGAAGACTACCCGTCAGTAGATTCAGGAAAGTATTCAGGTGTAATAGGAGTTGGTGGCCTTGTGCTGGCAAGGATACCCGAAGAGCTCGCAAAGCAACGAGAGGCATATTATAATCAAATGACTGCCGATCGTAATGAAGCTTTAGATAACGATGTCTTGAAGGAACAGCACCCAAGTATGCCGATCAATCAAGATCGACAGACTCGTGTAACTTTTGGTGGTACAAAGAAATAGCATTTTGATATTTCGACCACTGATATAAACAACCTTTAAGGAGGACAAACATATGGCAAATATAGACGCCGCATTTGGTTTGAATCCAGTTGGAAGTATCAGCGGAGGCGCTAACCAAAAACTCAATGAGTACAAAATTGCATCTAACGAAACAAATGCAATTTTCCAGGGCGACATGGTACAGCCAGACTCTGGCAATATCCAGCAAGCTGGAACAGGTACGACTAACATTGGTGTTTTTTGGGGATGCAAATTTGACGACGCAACAACTAACAAACCAACTTTTAAAAACAACTCTGCAGCAGGCGGAAACGGCGCTGTAGCTGACGCATTTGTATACGATGATCCACACCAAGTATTTGAAATACAGGGTGATGGCGCATCTGCACAAACTAACGTCATGCAAACAGCAGACGTAGTCGTAGGCTCAGGATCAACAGTAACGGGTGTAAGTGCAATGGAACTTGATTCATCTGACATTGGTACTGGTGCTAACTTAGTGATTATCGGTTTTTCTGGAAAAATCGGTAGATCAGAAGTTGGATCAGCTAATGCAGTGTACAAAGTTCTAATTAACGAACACTTCTACGCATAATAGCAGGAGGACATAAAAAATGGCTATATCAAGACAACAACTAGCAAAAGAGCTAGAGCCAGGTCTGAATGCATTATTCGGACTTGAGTACAAAAACTACGAAAACCAACACGCAGAAATCTATGACACAGAAAACAGTGACAGAGCTTTTGAAGAAGAAGTAATGTTATCTGGTTTCGACAAAGCGAATGTTAAGTCAGAAGGTTCAGCTGTTGCTTACGATAACGCGCAAGAGACTTTCACTGCAAGATATCAACACGAGACAATTGCTCTCGCGTTCGCAATCACTGAAGAAGCGATTGAAGATAACTTGTACGACAAAATCTCTACTCGTTACACGAAAGCACTAGCAAGATCTATGGCTCAAACTAAGCAAGTTAAAGCTGTGTCAATTCTTGACAACGCGTTCACATCAGCTACTGGCGGTGACGGTAAAGCACTTTGTGCAACTGACCACCCAACAATAGCTGGAACTTTCTCTAACGAGTTAGCTACACCAGCTGACCTTAGTGAAACTTCATTAGAGCAAGCAGTAATTGACATTGCTAAAATGACTGATGAGCGTGGCTTGAAAATTGCAGCGAAAGGGCAGAAACTAATTATTCACTCTTCGCAACAATTCATAGCTGAAAGAATCATGAAATCTGCTAATCGAGTTGGAACAGCTGACAATGACATTAATGCATTGGCATCTAAAGGAATGATCCCACAAGGATACGTGGTAAACAACTTCCTAGCTGATGACGACGCATTCTTCATTAAGACTGATGTTCCTAACGGAATGAAGCACATGGTTCGTGCACCAATCAAAACTGCCATGGAAGGTGATTTTGAGACTGGTAACGTTAGATATAAAGCTAGGGAAAGATACAGCTTCGGCTTCTCTGATCCTAGAGGTATCTTCGGATCTCCAGGTGCATAATCGTTAAGGTTATAAACCAATTTAAAGGGGCGCTTCGGCGCCCCTTTTTATTTGCAATCACTAAATTAAAAGCGTATATTCAAAGAAACACAGACTTGACCAGACGGCCTCGCGACTGTGTTAATAAATAGGAGGAATATAAAATGGGTACAACTACTTTTTCAGGACCGGTCAGATCAGAGAACGGTTTCGAAGACATAACAAAAAGCGCAAGTACTGGTGCTATAACTAGTAATGCGGCTTACGGCAAAGCTATCAGAGGTGGAGTTCAGGAACTATCTGGTGCTGGTGCAGTTGATCTAACTAACTTAGTAACAGAGTTAACTACTACTGGAGCTAATGCATTAACTTTAGCTGATGGTACAACTTCAGGACAAATGAAAATCGTTAACATGATTGTTGACGGTGGAGATGGAACTTTAACTCCAACTACTTTTGCAAATGGAACTACAATCACTTTCGATGCAGTAGCTGAATCAGTTACTTTAGTTTGGAACAGCGCTATTGGCTGGGTCGCTACTTCAGTAAACGGCGCAACAGTAGCTTAATACAAAATTAAATGCGGGGCTTCGGCCCCGCTAATTTAGGAGGAGAATATTATGGCAGGTGGAGGATCATTCACATCAGACCAAAGAACAGCTAATGCAACAGCCGATGGACAATTAGTTACAGGGCCTTGTAGAGTTACATCTATTCAAGCAGCAGGTGCAGCAAGTTCAACTGTTGTATTGTATGACAATACTTCAGCAGCAGGAACAGCTCATACTTTTACTTTTGGTACAGAAGGATTACAGATTTTTATTCCTGGAAGCGGCATCAAATTTAAAACCGGGTGTTTTTTAGATTTAACAGCTACGCCAAGTGTTACTGTAACATTTAACTAGGGGGTTAGATGGCAACATCAGGAACAACTACTTTTGAAAGTGGTTTCTTAATTGACGATGTCATACAAGAATCTTACGATCGAGTTGGAGTTAAATCAGTAAGCGGTTATCAATTAAAATCAGCAAGACGTTCTTTAAATATAATGTTTCAAGAATGGGCTAACAGAGGTTTGCACTATTGGGAAATAGATAAAACTAATATTGATTTAGTTGAGGGACAAGCAGAGTATAAATTTTTTAGAAGCGCTACAGACGGTACAAGTGCAACTACTGCTCCCACAAATGGGATATACGGAGTTGACGATGTCTTAGAAGCAGCATTAAGAGACAACAGAGCTACAACGAACCAAAGTGATTCTGCTCTTACAAAAATAAATAGATCAACATACTCTGGATTATCTAATAAATTATCAAAAGGATCTCCTTCGCAATATTACGTGCAAAGGTTTATAGATCACACATTATTAACTGTATATCCAACACCAGACACAACTAATGCAGCCAAAGATCTTGCAATTTATTTTGTAAAAAGAATTCAAGATGCAGGTGGTTATAGTAATACAGCTGATGTTCCTTATAGGTTTGTGCCTTGCATGACAGCAGGTCTCTCTTATTATTTAAGTCAAAAAGTAAAACCAGAATTAGTACAACAAATGAAATTATTATATGAAGATGAATTGCAAAGAGCGTTAGCAGAAGATGGATCATCTTCTAGCACATTTATAACTCCACAGGCATATTACCCAAATGTCTAATTTTGCTACAGGTAAAAAATCAAAAGCCATTTCTGATAGAAGCGGTATGGAGTTTCCATACACAGAAATGCGTAGAGAATGGAATGGTTCTTTTGTACACGAGTCTGAATTTGAACCGAAACATCCACAACTAGAACCGAAAGTACAAAAAGGGGATGCACAAGGTTTACAAAACGCAAGACCAGACAGAGTAGAACCACCAGTTCCACACTTACTAAATAACAATGCTTTTAGTTCAGGAATTAGAGATTCTATAATTGTAAATGTAAATGATCCTGGCCATGGTTTTGTTAACGGAGACATTGTAAGATTTAGAAGTGCAGAAGCAAAGTTTCCTGAGTATCCACAAGTATCACGACTCACAGCGGGTAATATAAATGTTTCACAAGGACACATAGTAACAAAAATAGATAATGATAGTTTTTCTTTTAGTCCTAATGATACTCTAGATAAATTTTTAACAGATAATTGCACCCCTGGAACAACAACAGTTTATGTAGATTTAGATGGAACTTTAACTGAGTATTATCAAGCAGTAGCAACTTACGCAACAGGTGCTGGTTTGTTAGACTCTGGGGGTGATTGGTACAACATGTCACCAGCTATTGAACAAGCAGCCATTGCAGCGGCGCCATCAACTTACTTTCAAAACCTAGCTAAGAGAGCCGAAGCAGATGCATTAATAGATTTAGTTATAGCTAAAAATGGTACATGGGAAGTTTTGTCGTCAACTACATCTAGTTCTATAACAAACCAAAAGAATGCATGGGTTACATCAAACTTTGGAACTATTGGATCAGGTATTGGCAGAGCCCCTGCAGCAACAAATTATACTACAAACTTTAATAAAGGACCTTATGGTGGGGCAAATAAAATATTGATTGATGATAGAACTGATTATATTGATCAATTTGTAGCCGCTGGAGGTAAAGGCTTTAAATACTATGAAAGTGGTGGTATATTAAAATTTGGAAGGGACAGGGCATCAGTTGGACCTGTTACAATATTAGCATGACAACATACGCAGAACTAGTAACACAAATTAGAGATTACACAGAAACAGACAATCAGGTTCTAACTGATACTATTGTTAACGATTTTATAGAACATGCTGAATATAGAATATTCAGAGCTATTGAATTAAATAATGACAATGTTTATGTAAACGGTAATACCGCATCTGGTAACAGGTTTGTAAAATTACCAGGTAACGACGCCACTGATCCCAGCGCACCGCAATTGGATGACATTGCTACCATTAGATATGTAACAATTTATACAGATTCTGGCACAAAACAGAGACATGATCTGGTTAGAGTGGATCAAGATTTTATGAGTGAGTATTATGATACTCCAGAGGTAGCTTCAACTGCTATACCTAGATACTATGCTAACTGGGATATGGGCACAATAGTCGTTGCACCTACGCCCAATGCAGTGTATAAATTTGAGATAGGTATTACGAAAAAACCAACAGGCTTAGGTACCGGTAATACCAAAACATGGGTCAGCGTAAATGCTCCTACTGTTTTATTATATGCCTGCTTATGTGAAGCGTTTAAGTTCTTGAAGGCTCCACAAGATCAACAAGTGTATGAAGCCTCTTATCAAGAAGCTATATCATCACTTGCACAAGAACAATTAGGTAAGAAAAGAAGAGATGAATATAGGGACGGAAGTATCCGTATTCCTATACCATCTAATAACCCTTAATAGGAGAATATTATGGCAATATCACAAGCAGTTTGTAGTGTGTTTAAAAGAGAACTACTAAAAGGAAATCACGACTTTGATGGCACAGGAAGTGTCGCTTATTACATTGCGCTATATACATCCTCAGCAACTTTAGGAGCTGCAACTACTGCATACTCATCTTCAAACGAAGTATCAAACTCATCAGGATCTGCTTACTCAGCAGGTGGTAAAGCCTTAACTTCTCCAACTGTTACATTGTCTGGTACAACAGCGTTTGCTGATTTTGCAGATGTGTCTTGGACAAGTGCATCATTTACTGCAAACGGTGCTTTGATTTACAGACAAGATGGTGGTGCTCCAACTGATGATGCTGTTGTTGTGTTAGCGTTTGGTGGTGACTTTACAGCCTCTAACGGTACATTTACAATTCAATTCCCAGCAGCTGGTGGTGGATCAGAGATAATTCGTTTAGGATAGGAGCCACAATATGGTTGCTATTAATGATAGAGTCAAAGAGACAACCACAACTACAGGACAAGGAACTGTCGATTTAGGCGGAGCAAAAACAGGTTTTGAATCTTTTGTTGAAAGAATAGGAGATGGCAATCAAACTTATTATTGTATTGCAGCAGAAGGTGGTGCAGAATTTGAAGTAGGAATAGGAACAGTTACAAATGCTACACCGGACACTCTTTCTAGAGACACAGTTTTATCAAACTCAGATAACAACACAAACAAAGTAACTTTCAGTGCAGGTACAAAAGAAGTGTTTTGTACGCTCCCTGCATCTAAAGCTATATTAGAAGATTCTTCTAATAACATGAATGTTGCTGGTAATATTATTGTTGGTGGCACGGTTGATGGTGTAGATATTGCAACCAGAGATGGAGTCTTGTCAGCCACTGTTACAACAGCAAATGCAGCTTTACCAAAAGCTGGTGGTACGATGACAGGCGATATTGCTCATGCTTCTAGTTTTGCTTTAGATATTGGAGGTGAATTAACTTTAGACGCTGGTGATGGAGTAATTAGATTTAAAGATGATGGAACACAAATTGCATCTTTTGCAAATAGTTCTACTGATTTTGTTATTTCTAATGCAACTCAAGACAAAGATATAAAATTTAATGGTAATGATGGTGGCACAGGTATTACAGCACTTACACTTGATATGTCTGCTCAAGGTGCCTTGGTAGTTAATAGTGACATTAAAGTTCCTGATAACGGAAAAGTCATATTTGGTGCAGGGTCAGATTTTCAAATTTACCACGAATCATCAAGTGGAACTACTATATTTGCAGAAACTGGTTCAAACAGATTAGATGTAAGAGCTACAAATTTAATATTTAATAATGAAGCAAACAATAAAACTTACATAAATTGTACTGATGGAGCGGCTGTTCAACTGTTCCATAATGGAGCCGCTAAAGCAGAAACGACGAGTTCTGGATTTACAGTAACAGGAACATTGGCAGCAACAACTTTATCAGGGTCTTTACCTTATGGTAGTTTAACAGGCACACCAACTATTCCTAGTAACAATAACCAACTTTCTAATGGTGCGGGTTATGTAACATCAAGTGGTGTTACATCTGTTGCAACAGGCAATGGTTGCACGGGTGGTACAATTACATCTACAGGGACTATATCAATGTCTGGCTCATATAGCGGATCCTTTAGCGCGAGTTCAAACATTACAGCCTATAGTTCTGACGAGCGATTAAAAGATTTTAAAGGCAAGATAGATAATGCTTTAGACAAAGTAGATCAGTTAAATGGTTATTATTTTGAATGGAATGATGTTGCTAAAGGTTTAGATGGTGGTAGATCATTTAAAGAAGGCATGGAAGTTGGAGTCTCTGCACAAGAAATAGAAAAAGTATTACCGGAAGTTGTAACAGAAGCACCTATCGTAAAAATAGAAAATTTAGACGTAGATTACAAAACTGTATACTACGATAAAATAGTACCTTTATTAATAGAAGCCATAAAAGAATTAAGAGCAGAAGTAAAAAAACTTAAAGAGGATAAATAATGTCGATGTTGTCTTCAGTCGCGTTTGCTGAAGCGGCCTTTAGTGCTGAGGGTTTTAGTCCTGATGCAAAAGTTATTTTGCAGGGCCAAAGTTTAACAGTCACTTTATCCAACGCATATTCGGTACAAAAAACTCACTTCGTAAACGGTTTTAATTTATCACTTACACAAGGAACAGTAACACCGCAGGTTGTTCCACAAGAAGCTAACTTTAACACAACTGTTACATTAAATGATCCTACTGTCCTTGCTGACGGTACAATACATTTACCAGCAAACAGTTTAGGAATGACAGTAAGCTTAGGTGCAACTACAGGTTATGAAGTTATTGCATCTGAAACAGGTTTTGCAATACCTGTAGCTTTAAACTTTAGTCAAGCCAATATATTTTTAAATGCAGATCCAACCATAACTGGTCAAGTTATAACATCAGCTGTAGGACAAGTTGCAACAGGACCAGGCGTAACAGGATTTAATTTAGATGCTGCTGTATTAAAAGATGATGGTGAAAAAACATTTGATGTTACCGTTGTACAATCTGGTGGTCAAAATGTTTTTGTAATAGATGGTGTACAAAAACCTTCTTTATCCCTTGTAACTGGTACTAAATATATTTTTGATCAAAGTGATGGTACAAATGCAAATCATCCACTTAGAATTGCTGCAAACGGAACACTTGATAATACAAATGTAACTGTTGTAGGTACACCTGGACAGGCGGGAGCTAGAGTCGAGTATATTGCTCCTGTCAACGAGTTTAGAAACATAACTTATTTCTGCACCGTACATGGTGCAGGTATGGGAAATACTATCAGTATAACTGGTACCCAAGTTAATTTAAGTCCTGTAGCTGCTGTATCTGGTCAAACAATCACGGCTGCTGTTAATTCTGTAGTTGCAGAATGGACGGCAAACGTAACAGGACAACAAGCCAACTTATCAGTAAATGGTGTAAATTTAGGTTATGCTGTAAACGTCACAGGTAATACAATGACCAGTTCTACCGATGGTCTTTTTGCGTTTACATTTAGTGACGTAGATGATACAACTACAGCTACGATATCTGGAACGGCAATAAGCACGACTGGATCTGGAGGAGCATCATATTCTGATGTATCAACATCAGGTGCGGGTACAATACCAAGTACAGCCGTACCAAATACTGGTGCCGGAGGGTCTTCTTGGTCTGAGGTATCGACAACGGGCGCAGGAACAATTGAAGGAGAAGCGGCATAATGGCATCAACTTATTCGACTAGATTAAAAATAGAATTAATTGGTAGTGGTGAACAATCAAACTCTTGGGGTAACACCACAAACAGTACTTTTAGCAGCACTTTTGAAGAATCAATTTCAGGTGTATATGCTAAAAATTTAGCGGCTGCTTCTAGCCCTCTTACTTTAACATCAAGTAATGGACCTGTAGTTGCAGCAAGTAACGAAGTTAGACAGGCAGCCATAAGATTTTTTGGACACAATTCGGCTTTTATTATTCAAACAGTAGCTGTTGAAAGAATACAATTTATTATAAATGACGGCACTGCAAACGGCACTATAACAATGAGACTGGGTGCATCTGGTAATACTTTTAGTATTGCGCCGGGTGGTAGAGTTCTTTTAGCAACTGATGGTACAAACTGGTATCCACTACAAACAACAAGTTCAGGATGGTCAGCATCAACAATAACAGCATCAACAGCAAACGCATTTGGTGGACAAAAGTTATTTATAGATACTTCAAGTAACACAGTTACAGTAACATTACCTTCAGCTCCAGTCGTTGGAGATGAAGTTTCTTTTATGGATGTTGCAGATAATTTTGATACTAACGCATTAACAATAAATCCAAATGGTAAAAAAATATTTGGAGCAACAGCAAACGGAACAGTTTCAACAGAAGGAGCTGCATTTACGATTGTATTTACAGGAAATACTTACGGTTGGAAAATAACGGAGAAATAAAATGGCAACATATGAGTCCCAAAAATATGCTACCATTCCAATAGCAGCTACACAGGTTGCTGACGGCACTGTAACTAACTCTGAGTATCAATTTATAAATACACTAGCTTCAAATGCGCAAACTCAGATAGATTCTAAACTAGCTTCAGCGGGAGCTTTTACAGTTCAAACAGGAATGATTTTACCTTTTGCTGCAGCTGCCGGTAGTATTCCAACTGGTTATTTAAATTGTAATGGAGCAGCTGTTTCACGTTCAACTTACAGTGCTTTGTTTGCACTTGTTTCAACAACATATGGATCAGGTAATGGATCCAGCACTTTTAACGTCCCAAACGTAAATAGTCGTATGGTGATCGGTAAATCAGGATCTTATTCACTTGGTGCTACAGGTGGTGCTACAACTGATAGCTTTACACCTTCGGGGTCTGTTTCTGTTTCTGTCAACAATCATACTTTAACTACATCACAAATACCTTCACACAATCACCTTATTACTCACGCAGGTGGTGGTATTACTCCAAACTATTTTCACCCAACATATGGTGCATCTATTCCATGGGGTGATAACAATGCATCAATCGCAACAAACCCTTTTTATACATACCCAAGTGCTTGTTTAAGCAATACTGGTGGAGGTGGAGCACACAACCATGGAGCATCAGGATCTTTTTCTGGAAGTGCGGGTACAGTAGATGTTTTAAACCCTTATATTTCTCTTAACTTTATAATAAAAACTTAATATGGCTACATACGAATCAAAAAAATATGCAATACCAGGAGCAAATATTAGTAATATAGCTGCTACAGCTGTTGCTGATGGTTCTGTTACAGACTCTGAATACCAGTTTATAAACACTCTAGGATCTAATGCACAAACTCAAATTGATGCTAAACTACCTCTTGCTGGTGGATCATTAAGTGGAAATGTATCTCTTGCTGATGATGTTAAAGTTAGGTTTGGTGCAAGTAACGATTTAGAAATCTATCACTCAAATAGTGCCGCTGCTGACAGGATTGAGTCTGACACCACACTTCAGTTAAGAACAGATACTTTTAGAGTACAAAATGCTGCTGGAACAGAAACATTAATTACGGCAAATGCTAATGCAGCGTCAACTCTTCATTATAATGATTTCCAAAAACTTGCAACAAGTGATACCGGGGTATCAGTGACAGGCACTTGTACTGCTACAACCTTTAGTGGATCTGGAGCAAGTTTATCTAATTTAAACGCATCTAATTTATCATCAGGAACTGTGCCTGCAGCAAGATTACCTTCAACAGGTAAACTTTTAAAAGTGCAATCATTAGTAAGTGGTAGTAACTATGATACTACTTCAGTTATTCCTTTTGATGCTTCAACTCCTACTTCAGGTGAAGGAATCCTAGTAATGTCTCAAGTTTATGCACCGGTAGCATCTGACAGTATACTGTTACATGTTTTATCAAGCGCAGTTACAAATGCTTCACAAGGTGGAACTGTTATATGGTCTATTTTTAATGGTAGTTCAAACATTGGTGCTTTTGCAAACACAACAGCTTCGGCTGGAATTTGGAATCAGTTTACATGTCAAGCAAAGGAGTCAAGCACAGGCACAAGTTCTAGAACTTACACTGTAAGATTTGGTGTTAATACAAGTAGGGGTCACTGGTTACAAACAAATAACTACAATTATTTTTTAAACGCAAAAGCCGTTTATACTATTTTCGAGATAGCGCCATGAGTGTTAGTATTATGGACGCAATATTGGCGATTAACCCGGATGCACAAGTGTCTATTAAACATGATATGACTATAAATCCACCTGCCATAGATGAGATTACATGGCATGAGGGAACTACGCCTATCTCAGATATTAATATAGCTGCAAAAAAAGCTGAACTAGAAGCTCAGTACAAAGCTGACAAATACAAAAGAGATCGGAAAGAAGCGTATCCGAGTATAGAAGATCAACTAGATGATATTTACCACAACGGTATAGATGGTTGGAAGGTAACCATAAAAGCTGTTAAAGATAAATATCCGAAAGGTTGATATGCCACTAGTAAAAGCACAATTCGCACCAGGAATAGATAAACAAACAACCACGTATGGAGCTGAAGGTCGTTGGGTTGATTCTAAAAATGTTAGGTTTAGATCAGGTCTGCCAGAAAAAATAGGTGGTTGGAGCAAGGTCGTTGCAAACAAAAAAATTGCAGGAGTTGCAAGAGCCAGTACGGCTTGGGTTTCTTTAGCTGGTGTACGTCATTTAGCTCTTGGAACAGACAGAAAATTATATGTATACGTCGAAGGTGTTTTTTATGACATCACACCAATAAGACTTGAAGCAGCGTTGACCGGTCCTTTTGCCATGACAAGTGGATCACCGACAGTTACTGTCACACACAATTCTCATGGAGCGGGGGTCGGGGATTTCGTAACCTTTGATTCTTTTTCTACCGCTCAAGGATTAGATATGAATAATGAGTTTGAAGTTAAAGAAATTGTTGATGGAAACAGCTACAAGGTAAATCACACAAGTAATGCTAGTGGTACAGCAAGTTCACAAGGTGGATCAGGTAATGCTAAATATCAAATAACTGTAGGTACAAACGCATCTGCTTTTGGTTTTGGATGGGGTACTGGAACTTGGAACGCGGGTACTTGGAACACACCAAGATCAACCAGTTCTATTCAGTTAGAAGCAACGTATTGGAGTCTTGATACTTTTGGTGAAGACCTAATAGCAATTAGAAATGACGATGCATTATATCGTTGGGACTTATCAGCTGGGCCAACTACCAGAGCTGTAAAGATAGCAGCAGCACCTGGCACAAACAGGCTTCTTTTAGTTTCTTCTCCTGACAGACATATCTTTTTGTTTGGAACAGAAACAACAATAGGAACAGGCACTACACAAGACGATTTATTTTTACGTTTTTCTTCTCAAGAAGATATAAATACATGGGCACCGTCAAGCACAAACACAGCTGGATCTTTTAGAATACAAGATGGATCTAAAATTGTTGCAGCGGTTAGATCAAGAGGTTCTATCCTTCTTTGGACAGATACAGCTTTGCATGCCTTGAACAACATTGGTCCACCTTTTATTTTTGGTTTAAACCAAATTGGTGCTAACTGTGGTGCCGTATCTCCAAACTGTGTAGCTGATGTAAATGGTGTTACTTATTGGATGAGTCAAACGGCTTTCTATTCATTTGATGGTGCAATTAAAAAACTAGATTGTACTGTACAAGATTTTGTATTTGACGATATTAATTCAACATCAAACGGACAAGTTTCTATTGCGGTTAATACAGACTTTAACGAAGTAACTTGGTTTTATGCATCGGCAAGTTCTAATTTTTTAAATAGAAGTGTAACATTTAACTATCTAGAAAATGTTTGGTATACCAATGATGGATTTACAAGAACATCTTGGGTTGACCGAGGTGTCTATTCATTACCTTACGCAACTTTTTATGACCCTACCTCTTTACCAAACAACAATACTATTCTTGGTGTGACTGCAGGATGTACAACTTTGTACGTACACGAAGACGGTTTTAATGACGATGGGTCTGCTATGGATTGTCAAATTACAAGTGGTGACTTTGACATAAAAGAAGGAGATCAAGTATTTTTATGTTCAAGAGTTATACCTGATTTTAAAGACCAAAGTGGTAATACTGATGTAAAAATAGAATTTGCAAATTATCCAGCTAGCACAAGCACAAGATCATTTACATCTACAACTTCTCCTACTACAAAATTCTTTTCTGTAAGAGGTCGAGGTAGACAAGCAAATGTAAAAATATCCAGTGACGCCGTAGACTCGAACTGGAGATTTGGAACTGTAAGATTAGATATAAAACCAGATGGAGCTAGATAATGGCAAAAATTAATATTACAAGATTACCATTACCGTCTGACGATTTTGATCGTCAGCAACAAGATATTCTTATTCGTGAACTTGAAAGTATAATTAATCAGCTTAACTTTACGTATCAACAAGACTTACGAGAAGAGTCAACAGCAAGGACTTGGTTTTTAGCATGAGTGACGTATACAAAAATAAAAGTCTTGTTTTGGCAAACACTGCGCAAACAGCTATATACACTGTGCCTACAGCTAATGTGGCTACAACACCGCCACAAAAACCTGTACAAGCTCTAGTAAGGTCTATTCGTATTTGCAATGCGACAGGTGGAGCGGTGACTGCTGATGTTGTAAATACAGATTCTAGTGTTGGAGCAGACATTAAGATTACAAGTTCTTTGGGTATTGCAGCAAACACAGCTATAGAATTATTATCACAGCCACTAGTTCTTGAGGATAGTGACATTATAAAAGTAACAGCCGGAGCTGGTGGCGCATTGCATGTTATAATATCAGTATTGGAAATATCATCATGAAGAAGATACAAGACGCAAAAGTGCTTGGAACACAGATGGTTGAGGGCAAAGAAGTGCCTGTTATACAGCCAGAGGTCTATCAACGAATATATTGTAAAAATTGTGGAAATGAAGTAGATTCAGAAGAACAGGCAACCGGCACCTGCAGTAACTGTGGTCAACCCTGGGCAGTTCATAAAGCCAAAGATATACAACTAAAAGTGGTTCAATTACCCATTGGATCAGGTACCGGAGAATAAATGGGATTAAGTAGTTTTTTAAATAAAGTTGGAGATATGTTTGTACCAAAGGAGATCGCTCCTTATTTAGGTATGATCGCTCCAATGGTTGCACCGCAACTAGGTATTTTAGGTAGTATGGCTCTCAGTCAAGCGGGCTCAATTAAACAACACGGTGGAAAACTGGATCCTTATTCAGCAATATCCACAGGAATAGCATTATCATCACCACAAGCAAGAGCTATTAGAAGAGCAGGACAACTAGATCCAACTAGAGGTACGGTCGGTCAAAGACTATCAGCAGGATTTGCACAAAGCCTGCCAGGCAAGGGAGGAGAAATGACAGCATTTCAAAGAGCCCTTGATCCTAGAGTTAGTATAGCACAAAATGATTATGGTAATTTTTATGAAAATGAATTTCTTGCAGCATCAAAATCAGGTGCTCTTAATAATGAATTGATGTCAAATCCTTTTGACTTTGATGCTTTAAACAAACAAGGCAATTTAGTGACCGATGATTATTTTACTAAATATTCGGAAGGTGAGTATGACAGGCTTTACGGTGATTTCATGACAAAAGAAGACATGGATAAAAAGTTAATGTTAGAAGACATAGAAGCAGGAACAGCACCAGGAAAAGGTAAATACGATAAATTTCAAGAAATGAATTTACAAGAACAACAAGATTACTTAAAAAGTTTTGGTAGATCTGGAGGAGACATTAGTTCTACTTTTATGGGTAAAGCAGGAGAATTTGGATCTAACATAGCTGGAGGCATATTCCCTGGTTTTGGTAAGTATGATCCTGTAACAGGAGCCTTTATAGAAGGGTCTTTTGATTTTGGTAAAGCACTACAAACCGTCTCAATAGCTGGAACCGTAGGAGGATTAAAAGCCATAGGTGAAGAGCTTAAAAAACAAAAACAATTAGACGAAGCAAAACAAAAAGAAATCTGGTCTACTTACTTTGATTCTTATCTAAGAACAACAGGTAGAACCTACGATCAAAGTCCATATACAGATCCTGTGTTACTAGAAAAATACAATAGATTTATGCTAGCAACTGGTGGCAGAGTCGGCTATAATATGGGAGGTTTAACAGAAGGCATCATGGGGTCTTCTGGCGTGCCACAAGGTATGCAAGTAGACGGACGTAACGGTGCATTCATCCCTATGGGTGTAGAAGAAAAAGCTGATGACGTTCCTGCCATGCTATCAAAGAACGAATTTGTAATGACAGCAGATGCTGTGAAAGCAGCAGGGGATGGAGATGCAAACAAAGGCGCACAAAGAATGTACGATCTTATGCATAATTTAGAGGCACAAGTTTAATGGCAACGCAAACAACAATACAACAACAATTACCACCAGGTTACGTCACCGGTATTGGAGAACAGTTTAGTAATCTTTTTATGGGGGGTTACTACGGGCCACAACAAAATGCGGGTCAACCTTTTAATCCGGTAAATATACAGGACTCACCTTTTTATGCTGATCCTAATCAAATGTTTGGTGGATCATTTAATCCAGCCACAGGACAGTTTACAGGTATAACAGGATCTAATGTTCCTGCATCAGACTTTTTTGTAGCAGGTCAAGATGGTTTACAAACAACGGCACAAGGAATTGCACAAGGAACAACACAAGCACCAACAGGTGGTCTTGGACAATATCAACAATATGTAACACAAGCTGATGACATGAACACACTGGCACAAGGTATCGCTACTGGACCAGTTGCTGGAACACAAGCCTTGGCTGATGCAGCGGGGACCGTGGCTGATGCAGACGCAGCAGCAACAGCAGGACAAAATGCAGCTACACCTTTCTTACAACAAGCTCAACAGTTTGCAGGGCCACAAGGATATCAACAATTTATGTCGCCGTATCAACAACAAGTTGTTGATGCAACACTTGCGCAATACGATCAAGATGCAGCAGAAGCTTCTGCAATGTTTGGAGCTTCCGCAGGAAATGCGTATGGTGGTGGACGATTTGGAGTTGCAGAAGGACAACTAGCTGCAGACACAGCAAATCAAAGAGCAGTATTACAAGGTCAATTATTAAACCAAGGTTTCATGCAGTCACAAGGACTAGCAAATCAAGCAGTACAAAACCAAATTAATATGGGTCAAACTGCATTAGGTAACGCATTACAAAACGTAGGAATGTTTGGTCAAGCTGCCGGAATGCAAGGAGCACTTGCTGGACAGCAATCAGGACTACAAACAAATCAACTTAATAATTTAGCAGGTGTTGGTAACCAAGCATTAAATATTGGTGGCTTTGGTCAAACTGGTATTGGTAATTTACTTAATACTTACACAACTATGGGTCAACAAAACCAACTTTACAATCAAGCTATACAAGATCAAATGGCAGCTCTTATGTCAGGTATACAACTTGCACCTGCACAAACTATGGGTAACCTTGGTCAATACCTATCGGCTGCTTATGGTTCGCCTTCATCTACAACGTATCAACAATCACCGGCTCCTAGCACACTACAAACATTACTTGGTGGAGGTGTTGGTCTTGCAGGTATCATAGGTGCATTAAGGGATGACGATTAATGGCTAGAATATTAAATAGACCAATGTTTAGAAGAGGCGGTAGTACGGGTGGTATTACGTCTAATTTAAAAAAACCAAGACAAGGTTTTGCATATGGCGATGTGGTAAAAGCTCCTAATATTGCAGAGATTATGGCACAATACGTGCAAGCACCAGAAGAACCAAAGGGTCTAACATCAAGTGATTATTTAAGACTAGCTGCAGCAGGTGCAGAAATTATGGGTGCACAACCAACATCAGACGGTAGTGGTTTCTTAGCAGCATTGTCTTCAGCAGGTCCAGCTCTATCTGGTGCAGCAACAGACATAGCTGATAGTATGCAAACTAGAAAAGAAAACTATAGAACTAATAAACGAGCATATGACGCATCGATGGGACAAGCAGCAGTAGACCAAGCAACACTAGATTACCAAGCACAAAGAGAAGATTATGTAACAAAACAAAACAATCTACATGAAATAGCTATGGCTGACACACAGTTTGGAAGAGATAAAGAATTAATAGAACTAACTAGTATAGAAGAACAAAAACTTGCTAGATTACAAGCAGAATTAAGTCCTTACGAATTTAAAGGTCAATATGTAGAAGCAAGGGGCGATGTGCTTTTCCAAGATGCTGCGGCGGCAAGTGAAGCAAATGATTATGGTGCATATTTAAAAGCAAAAAATGAATTTACAGGTTCCTTGTACGGGGAAAAATCAGAAGCAGCACAAGATGATAAATCTAGATTATTAGCTAGTGATACATTTAACGAACTTGTAGATAGTAAAGTAAGTGCTATTACAAATGCTGGATTGTTAGAAAATCCAGACTCAGCTTTTTACAATATGAATCCTCTACAGTTAGAGGGTGCTGTACAAGATTTCTATTTTAACCAAGTTATTCAAGATGTATATTTCCCAACATATACTGGTTCTGAAGAATCTAAAGAAGGTTTTGCAAAAGGCGGTCGTGTTGGTCTTGCTCGTGGAGGTGATCCAGAGTTTCCGGATGCAACTCCAGTTGGTCCACCTTTTGAACCAGGCAGTGGCCCAAACCCTGACCCAGGTTCTCCACCTATTATGCAAGCGTCACCACAAGATATAGAAATGACTTTTACAGAGCTAAGAAGAAGATTACCACCAGAAGTTAATGACGGTGTAATTAAATTAATTATGTCTAGTGAACAAGCTATGATTGACTTTGCACAACTTATGACACCAGACGACATCGCAACCTTTAATGAAAAATATAACGTAGATTTACAATATCCAACTCAGGTAGCGTAACATGAGTATTTTAGACTCGACTAAGGGGTTTTTTAAAACTATGTTTGACCCTTACCTAAAAGGAGAGGGTAGACTTGCAGACACAATTAGAGGCATGGGTTCTGGCGAAGAAACACTAAGGAACTTACATAAATATAATTCCCCAGAAAGAAAATTAGATTTACTTACAAAGAAAGAAAATCAAATAGATTCTATGCGAGAGAACCAGCCTGGTTATTTTGATAGTTTAATTGAAAAACAATTTGGATTAGAAGGCACGAATGATCCGTATAAATTAAACATCGGATCTGAGTACGATAGGCTTATGGACAGAATAACATCCGCAACTGAGGAAACAACCGCAGAACAATTAACAACTGACTCTAGAACAGAAGTGCTTGGTAAATCTGCTATAATGGGTGTAGCTGATGCAACCGCTTTTATTGTATCTATGTTAGATGGACCTGGTGGTCCTTTACAATATGAAAAAATGGTAAATGCTGTTCACAACAATAAATATATTAATTTAAAAAACTCTATAAACAAAGAAAACTTAGCTAGCCGTTTAGGAAAGACGGTTGATCAATTAACCGAAGATGATTTAAAAGACGCAGAAGATATGGTCTATAATCTACACCGTATGTCACATTTGGGTTTTGGTCTTGGAACTATCGCTGCTTTCCCTGCCGAAGATATTTTAATCAGGGGTGTTTTTCAAGGTCTAACGAAAGGCGGAAAGTTCGCTGCTCGTAAGTCACAAGATTTAGCTAGTGATATAAAATATGGAGACGTAAATTTATCTGCTACACGTGGAGTTTTAGAAGAACCTAAAGGTGGTGTTGGAGCGCAAGTTGTAGAAGACGTTACGAACACAGCTGAGCGAGGCGGCAGAGGCACACCAAAAAACTACAAAGCAATGGTTGCGCAAAACATAGCCGAAGGACAAAGTAATTACAATAATGTTTTAAATTTATTAAACGAAGGTATTTACACTCAAAAAGAAATAATGAAGATTCTTGGAGTATCAAGAGGAACGATATCACAAGTAATAAAGAAATCAGGTTTTAAAGATTTAACATTTGCACAAAAGGCCGACAAATTAATTGATTTTAATAAATCTTTTGATGATAATTTAAACTTTGCACTGGAAACTTTAAAAGGCCAGTCAGCTTTTGGTGCAGTTAACAAAGTTGGAGATAAAATAAAATTTAACCCTCAAGGTCAAGGTATAGCTGGATACAAAGAAATAAAAGAAAATTTAGTCAAACGTTATGTAGATGAATATCAACTGTCTGTTAAAGAGTATGAAACATACATAAAAGATATTTTAGCAACTTATGGAAAAACAGATTTACCGCCAGAATTTTTTGTAAATATGGGTAGAGGTAAGGTTACTTCTGCTCAAATACCAAATTACAAACAAGCTTTAACAAATGTTAGAAATGAAATGGATAAAGTAAAACCTATTTTTAAAAATAAATGGGATTACGCTTTTCATCAAAGAAACTATGCAAACAGTTTACCGCCAGAGGAGGCTGCTGTTTACCTTAAAAAAATTAGAGAGAACAATAGAAAAGCTTTCCTTAAAATGGATAAAAAAAGAGAAAAAAACCTAGCCGACGATCCAATGAATTTATCTGCATCGGAACAAACTACTTTTGATCAGGTAAACGAATTGTGGAAAACGAGTGCTTCTACGCTTTTAAAACAAGATGAAGCAGCACAACAAGCTTTGTTTAAAAATACAGACTTGTTAATTAAGATAGGATGGAGAACCGATGGCGGAGGTAATTTATCACACGCTTTTCTTGATGAGGCAGGAGAGATTGTTCCAAAAAGATTAGAGGCTTTTAAAAAATCTCTGTTGCAGAACGAGTTTGATCCAAAAAAATCAAGAGGGTTTTTTCAAAATGATCACATAAAAGAAGTATCAAAAGGAGAGCCAGGTCAAGCTGGATTAAGTTTACTTAGTAATTTACAACTTTTACCATCAACACTTAATCAATTGTTTAAAGCTCCTGCTCAAACATTTATAAAAGATTTTTTAAAACGTAATCCTGTTTCAGATAATAAAAAATATGTAAACAATACGAAGGAAACAGCGTCTGCTATACAAAAAATTATTGATAAGGCAGAGGAAATAGGCGTAACTTTACACATTTCAGACGTAAAGAAAGCAAGAGATTTAGGTCTCATGGTAGAAACAAAAAATGTTGGAGCTCCAATAACAACGTTTGGCACACAAGCAAAATCAAAAATATCAGAATACGTACCTACTTTTGATTTTAGAAAATTATCTTTTGAGATGGCAACAGGAGGACGCGTTGGTTTTTCAGAAGGCGGCACCACAGACTTTGACAAAAAAATTAAAGAGTACCAAGAAGAAATGGGCATGGAATTAAGTGACGCTGTTTATGAAGCTGTAAAAGATTTTATTGGAGATAGAGATAAATTTGCCGACCCTGCAGGTTTAGTTGGTGACCCTGCAACAAAAAGAGACCGAGACATTCTTAATTCTTCTTTGTTTGGTGAGTATCTGCAAGCTGATTACGATAAACGACAAGAACAAAAAAAGTTTGATGCATTACCTGAGTCTATGAAAAAACCGATGATGGTTTTTTTAGAAGACGAAAAACTTTATGATAGAGTAAGAGAAGCTGATCCTGGTGTCAGGTATAAAACAGAAAAAAAAGATACAAGTATTTCTGAAATAAGAGCAAGAATAGCAGAAGAAATGATTGACAAGAAACCTACAAAGTTTCCGTTGTCTAGTTTTCCAAAACTATTAACAGAAAACCCTCTTACAAAAAGTATGCAAAGGCAATTTAATTTACCTTTCTTAATACTAGGTGATGTTGCAAATAATATTCAAAATCAAATGGGTGGAGACGAAAAAACATTTGCTGAAAGATACCCGGTTCTTGCTGAAAACTTAGCAAAAGGTTTTACACCAGTAGAGGGCACAGACCCAGAAGCTAAATATATAGATGGTATTGACGAAATAAACAGGGCACTTGAAACAGGCGTCAGGAACCTTGGATTTAATACTATGGATTTAGTATTAGGTGGCATTGATTTAACTGGCTTTGGCGATGGTAAACTATCTGAACGATTAAGAGAAAACTACGAAAAGACAGCAAAGAATGATCCTGAAACTTTTATGGGTGATTTACTTGCGTTACTTGTTGAGTTTGGTGTGCCTGGTGGATTAGTAACCAAACTAGTAACAAGAATGCAAAAAGCACTGCGTATAAAAGGTTTCAACACAATGACGCGTTATATAGATGACGATATTACAGGTGGTGCTAGATTTGCAATGAACGCTAGTAATATTGCAAAAAGAATGGGAACTGGTGCAGTAATATTTGGCGCAGCTGATGCAATCGGTGGTGGCCCTTACAACTCTTTAACAAGAATGTTACCAGACGATGCAACTCTATTACCAGGCAAGCCTATAGACACAACTAATTTAAGCGGTAAAGAACTTGCACTTGCTAATTTAAAAAACAGAATTAGGTTTGGGGCTGATGGAGCGATGATCGGGGGTCTATTTCCGTTACTTGGACCACCAGCTTGGGCATTAACAAAAGGAACAGCTGCGTTACCTTTTAAAACTATACCTGGAATAAATAGATCTTTATTTGGTGGTGCATTACAATTAGCAGGTGTACCATTAAAGATAGCAGCAGACTCATTAGCAGGTAAAATACCTTATACAAATAAAACTATACCTCTTGTTGGTGAAGGCATAAGTTATTTAGGTAAAGAGGGCGCAAGTTTAGCACAAAAGACAGCAGCATTTATGGGTAAACAAGTATTTACAAGAGCTGCTCTTGGAGCGTACGACGCGGCTTATGCTAAAGCTAGTATTTATACCGGTGTAAAACCTAACACAACAATGTTTTCAAAAAACCTACCAGACTTTCAAGACTGGAGAAAATTTTCTGTAAATAGTAAAGATCCGTTGCATCAATACTTAGCTAAAATAGATAATAAACTCGCTATGTTTAGAGACATAGGAAAAATGGGTAAAGATGCATTTGGCGTAAAGACACAAAGTGATTTATATATACGTGCAAAATCTAGAGCTGTAGAAAAATATTTAATTGACATAGAGCGTATAGCTCACAAACTTGCAAAAGGTTTTGAGGAAAGACATCAAAAGTATGGTGAGTTTGAAACAATACAGAAAAAATATTTAGATGACGTTTTAGGATTTTTAGAAGGTAAAATTAAAATAGCTGATTTACCAAAACAACTACAAGTGCCGGCTAATGATTTAAGAAACTATACTAATGGATTAAAGAAAGAGTTTGGAGAATTATTACCTACAACTGATCCCATAAAATATTTAATTGACTCGGATATAAACTCTATGATGAGAAGATCATTTGCAGCCTTTACAAATAACTCTTACGCACCAACACCTCAATCTGTAAATGGAGCTAAAACATTTATAAAAGATTTAATACTAGGTAATAATGGTTTGCGTATGGAAGCAGAAATGGCATTTCCAAATAAAAGTATTGCAGACGCAATCGATGAGTTTGCATCATTAAAAGTAGCTGACATTATGCACACAGCTAAATATGAAATGAGTGAACCATTCAAAGCATTAGAAACTATTACTAGAAAACTTGGTCTAGATGATCTTGTTCTAAGAACAGGGGAAGAACTACCTTTAGCTATAAGAAAATTATTAGGGGAAGAAAAAAATCTTAGGTCCTCTTTACTACAAACAACTGGTAATATCATAGCCAGTACGTCACAGAAAAAAGCATTAGACCAGATAGCCGATATGGGTTTATCAAACGGCTGGTTGTTTAGAACACAAGACGAAGCATTAGGTAAAGGAATATTAAATGCTGCATCTTTATCTGATGTAAAAGGTTCAGGATTTTTATTAAATGATGCAATTGGCTTATACGGAACACCAGAACTTATTAAACAACTTGGTGGCTATAGTTTATTTGATGGTTTCTTAAAAAGCACAGTTTACCAAAATATATTAGCAATGAAAGCTATGGTGCAAGGAGGTAAAACACTTTACTCACCTGCTACACAAATGCGTAACGTAGGATCAGCTGCATTGTTTGCATTAAATGTAGGACATATCGGTGGTAGTGCAAGCGTACCACAGGCATTTAAAATAGTTATGGATGATATATTTGGTCCAGGCAGAAACGTAGACAAAAAGAAACTAAATAAATTTATTGAAAGAAAAATTGAGTTAGGTGTGATTGACGAGAACGTTGTATCACAAGAACTAACAGCAATATTAAATGATTTAAAAGGTGCAACAAAAGAAACAGGTGAACCTGTAATTAGTAACCTTAATCAATTAATACAAAGAGTCGGTAACGCTCAACTTAGTCAATACGTGCAAAGACTATACGCAGGTGGTGATAACTTATGGAAATTATACGGTCACGAGTTTTATATTTCTGAACTTAAACAATTTACTAAGTCTATAGATGACGTAAAAAGATATTTTGACGACATTATAGGTAGAGAGTTTGTAGAGTTAAGCCCTAAAACAGGTGTAAAGAAAACTGTAATGGAAGGTATCGAAGAAATAGCTGCACACTTAGTAAGAGATACTTATCCTACATATAGTAGAGTACCGCCTGCGGTACAAGCAATTAGAAAGTTACCTCTTGGTAACTTTATATCGTTCCCTGCAGAAATGTTAAGAACAACAGCTACTACGTTATCAACTTCTTTAAAACATATTGCATCAGGTAATCCTGGATTACAATCCATGGGTTACAGATCGTTGTTTGGTCAGTTCACTACTTTATATGGAGTTAATGAGGGTGTAAAAGCATTAGGTCACTCTATGACTGACGTTTCACCAGAAGCTATGAGAGCATATCAAGAAGGACTAGGTCCTTCTTTTATGGAAAATCATTTGATGGTGCCATTAACAAATAGAGATCCAATGACAGGTGAGTTCAAAGCATTTGATTTATCTTCATACAACCCATACGCGTATGTAATTGACCCTGTTGAAAGTTTTATAAGAGAACTTGGAACTACAAGAATGTCTGTTGATCAAGTAGAAGGAGAAATCTACAATAGATTATTTGATGCTGCTAGTCCGTTGATGGCTTTTATAGAACCCTTTACATCAGAAACAATCTTACTAGAACCTATGTTTGATATATGGGCTCGTGGTGGTAAAGCTCGTAGTGGTAAAACTATTTACAGTCCTACAGATGACTTTGGTGACAAGGTTAGTAAATCGTTCCAACACATTCTTGAAACTGTAGCTCCTGGATTTGTTAGAAGTACAGCTCAAGTATTAAATGCATTAAGCTTAGATACAAAACAAGGTAGACTAAGTGATCTTAGTGACGTGTTGCTTAGACTTATTGGTGGATCTATAATAAATGTCGACCCTGTTAGTGCACTTGACTATAAAGCAATTGATATAAGAGATATTAGATCTAACGCATATAAAACAGAACATTTCTTTAGTAAAGAAAACGCACTAGAAAGAGGACCTTTAGTAATGGCTGCTGAGTTTAGAGACATACAACAAGAGGCTCTTAATGCTCAGTTCGAAGTTTATAAAATGTTCGTAGAAGCAATGAACACAGGATTGCTTACTAAAAAACAAATTAAAGATATACTTGGTCCAAGAGGACGTAACGTTCCTAATATAGATAATTTATTAAAAGGTAAATTTACACCGGTTTCTTATTCTAAAAATGCTTTAAAATTAAGAGCAAACGAGTTGTACGAAGAATACTTTAAAAATGGAATTACAATAAATAAAAATGATTTAAAACCTTTTACAGAATTAAATGAAATAATTAGAGAAATGAAACAAATAAAATTTGATGATTTATTAGATGAAAACAGAAGACCGTTTACTCCTAATCAAAATTTACCAACTAACAAAGATTTACAGGGTCTAGAGGGTTTAACAGGAGAAGCAGAACCAGTAACTCCAGAGCTGCCTAATATGCCAACACCAATAGTTCCTAACAATAATATGAACCCGACTAATCCTGCGACAGGATTGACAACAACAGAAACTGCTTTATTATCGCCAGGCGAACAAGCCATAAGGCAAAGACAAAAGGGGATGGCCTAATGAATGATACTGTAAAAGGTATAACTCCTGAAGACGATAGAGAACATATCATATCTTTGTATGGACATGTAAAAGGTGTCGAACGTGAAATAGAATTAATAAAAACTAATCACTTAAAACATCTAGACGATAAAATTACGCATGTACATCAAGACGTAGAAGCTTTGGGGGGCAAGATAGACAAAATCTATTGGGTAGTTCTTACCACGGTGGGGGCTGTGGCATTAATGGTTATAGAAACTTTATTGGGTATGATATGAAGCTATCAGAAAATTTTTCACTAGCAGAGATGACTAAATCTCAAACTGCAACGCGCAAAGGTATAGACAATAAACCTTCAACCGAGCATGTAGAAAATCTTATTCACCTAGCGGAGACTGTCCTGCAACCAATGCGTGAGCATTTTGGTAAACCGGTCGCTATATCCTCGGGCTATCGAAGCCCTGCGTTGTGCGAGGCTATCGGGTCTTCGTCTAAGTCACAACATGCCAAGGGTGAGGCAGCTGACTTCGAGATACCAGGAGTGGACAACATGCAGCTCGCAGCGTGGATTAGTAAAAATACAATATTTGATCAGTTAATCCTGGAGTACTATGAACCAGGTGATCCGAATTCAGGATGGGTGCACTGTTCAGCGGTGAAGGAAGGGTCGAGAGCACAAGTGTTAAAAGCATCAAAAGTAGAAGGGAAGACCAAATACGAAAATATACTTCTCTAGATCCAGTCTTTGATATCTTCTCCCATAATTTCATTAGCTATATTTATTTTACTCCTTAGTGACTTAACTATCTTATCATCTACAGTATTTTCAGCTATCAAGTCAACATAGGTTACACTGCCAGTCTGGCCGATACGGTGTGCTCTATCTTCTGATTGTAGTCTTTTTTCTAAATCATATGAGTTAGAATAGTAAACAACAGTGTTTGCAGAGGTAAGGGTAATTCCATACCCTCCAGTCTGTGCATTTCCTACGAAATAGCGTGTAGGGCTGTTTTTCTCTTGAAACTGAGCAATGTTGTCCTGGCGGAGGGTAGCATCCACCCCACCGTGATATTCGACTGTAGAGGCCTCTCCGTAAGCTTTTTTTAAAGACTCGACTATATTTTTTATGTCTTCCCTATAGTTTGCCCAGATTATGACCTTGCCCTCTGTCTCTTCCAATAATTGCATTAATGCATCTATACGATTGTTTTTTAGTGCCGTAGTTGTGCCATCATCTGCCTTAAAATGGCCACAAGTTATTTGGTGCAATCTCATTAATTGTGTCATAACATTTACGGTTGTCATAACTTCTCCATTATCTAACATTGCAAGTGCCATTTGTTTCATTTGTTTATATGCTTTGTCTTGTTCTGGTGTCAGTTCAACTAATCGTTTTGTAAATACTTTTTCTGGTAAATCTAGACAATCTTCTTTTAGTACGCGGTAAGAAAATTTATCTAATATATCTGCTAGTTCATCTAGTCTTCTGTAAGATACTACAAGCTGTACTTGTCTACCGCCGAAATTTCTTTTTACCATATTTGCATAACGAGCACGGAAAGAATAGTAAGACGCATGACCCAAATGATAAGGGTCCAGGAATTCACATTGACTAAATAAATCAAGAGGTGACTTGGTTACGGGAGAGCCTGTCAATATTCTACGGTACTTTGCTAGATCCGCTAATTTTAAAATATTTTTTGTTCGCTTTGCTGTCGGATTCTTGATCGTCGTAGATTCATCAATCCCTATCAAAGCTCTTCCAACAAATATGTTAAGGAAACTTCTAGCAAAGTCTAGACCTTTTGTTGTAGAAAATGCTTCTACGTTCATTATCAATATCTTAAGGTCACCTTTATCATCAAATAAAGTATCTAGTTCCATTTGTTTTTTCTTCGTAATAGTTGGTTCCCACAATACCTTTGTATGTTCTACGTGATCTGGCAGGTGCACGGGGAATTCTATTTGATCCC
>Ga0209503_10000296_pt1 | contig 33523 bp, 56 predicted proteins | sample SouAtlMetagenome_2_FD_187448 | JGI IMG/M metagenome (GOLD analysis project Ga0209503, IMG submission 187448) | Marine eukaryotic phytoplankton communities from Atlantic Ocean - South Atlantic ANT15 Metagenome (SPAdes) (version 2) | ecosystem: Environmental > Aquatic > Marine > Oceanic | place... | reverse complement strand
CAACCGTTCTGATACTTCCGTTGGCAGCAGACATAAGCATGCTAATACCAGAAGCAGTCCTACCAACACCTTGAACACCTGTTTGTCCGTGTGCGAATGATGGGAATCCTGTTGACTCATCAGCTAACACCCTCGCTTTATCAAATAGTTGTATGTTCTCCCCTGCTACATTGGGGAACTTAGTACCAAAGATGGCTTGTCCTGGTGCGCCACCTTGTCTGCGAAACACCTTGCCAGGATATACAGATAGGTCTTGGCCTGGGACTAGGTTAGTTTCATCTACTTCTATTATTAGATTACCAGATAACGCAGCATTGTCAATAGCCATTCTCATAAAGCCATTCATTAATGTCTGTGTGTCATCCATATTTTCAGCAATACCAACACCAAAGAAAGAGTATGGGTTATGCTCGTATGGTACAGCATAGTAAGGAATACGTGTAGGCTTAAATGGGTTTAGTACAAAGCGTAACACTTCACCGTTACATACCCATACGTTACAGTTAACTTCATCTAAGTCAGATAACTCTTTAGGAACTTTTACACCATGCTCTTCTAACAAGGCTACATCAACATATCCCCAGAACTCTAATACTTCCCAACGCTCTGATGTTGGTTGAGTATCATCATCTTCCATAGTCATTTCCCAGTACTTCTGTACGTAGTCTGGTCCTTTGTCTACAGCCATCTGAACTGAGTCATCCATAAAGTATGGACGTGTTTTCAATGCACGTAGTTGTGTGCGTGACATCTTGTGTCTTTGTACTGTGTACTCTGCATCTTCCATAGCTTTAGCTTCTGGGTCAGGGTAAAAATCCCAAACACTTACATGTGTACACTCAGGAACTGTCTTTACTAGAGGGTCATAGTCCCCGTCCTCGCCCCAGTTAGGGTATTCTTTATCTACAGCAAATGGTCCTTTCATTACACCAGTACCCATCAAAGCCATTTCAAATGCCATACTTCTTAGGTGTGTAGATGCACCAGACTCTTGCAACTGGTCATGTATTTTCTTTTCCATCTTTTTAGCTGCAACCATAGCAGGATGGAATGTAACTGTTTTATCTGTAGTACCTGCGCCCTCAATAAGCTTCTCAGATACAGGGGCTAGTTTCTCTTGCATACCAGCCACTCTAGTTTTTAGTTGATCTAAAGTTTCTCCTGGTAATAGCTTTTCTAGTAGGTATGGTTTGCCAGCTTCCTGTCTTGTTGCTGCTGCAAGTTCATCCCCTGCTTTTTCAGCATTAGGGTCTAGGTTTATATGCACATCTTCTGCAACACCGTCAGGTAGTACAGATGGATTTACGGACAGAGGAAACTTGTTGTTACCAAATAGTACATCTACAATCTGTCCATAAGCTGCTAGTGTTTTAGTTTTAGTTACCTTGACAAAGACACGTGACTTCTCTGTATCCGTAAATTGTACATCTGATCCATATATACCACGGTAGTTACGGTAAGCTTTTAACCAACGTTGTTCGTCAGCGTACCTATGGTCTTCTGCTCTTTTATATCTATCTTCTACAAAAGATATTACACTAGACTTTTCTTCAAAGATTTTGTCATCAGCATCCTCTGCTGCTACAACATCATCCGTTTCAAACATTTCTTCCTGTTCAGCCATTATATTCTTCCTTGTTAAAACAATCTAGTTGTATGTCGTAGTATTGGTTGTTCCTAAACTTATTCCAGTTAGAAGTATCAGCTAGATTCAAACACTCTTCCTGTGTGTACATTTCTTGTGATACATACTGATTACCTGTATATACCCAATCAGTTCCGTTGTTTCCCCATATACTTATTACTAGTACAAAAGCTTTCATTTGTTTTCCTTCCAAGGACCGTTATCAAAGTCATATGTTTCTCGGCATCTAGGACAACAATCAAATTTACTTGTGTCATATAGTATCTGACATGCAGGACAAGTTGTTATATCTTTAATATCCAAATGTTGCGTCACTTGCTTGAAATCCTGTACGTTGTTTGGCAGGGTTATAATCCCATAAGCTGCTTCGTGGTCTTGTCATTATACCATATCTTAACGCATCATACAAGTGATCTTCTGCTTTTGTGTCAACATCTTCTGGATTCTTTTTGTCCAGTGGGATGCTTGGTATCTGCGCTATAGTGTTAGTGCAGCTATTCATAAATACTAACATAGGCTTTTCTAAGAAGTCATCTACCTTCAAGCGTCTATGTATTTCGTTTTTACCTGCGATACGTGAGCCTCTTGAGCGATCAGAAGGACGCCATCGACAACCCTTCATGTTCATCTGCTCTGCTAACGATGGCCCAGTATCGCCACGGTTATGCCACAAAGAACTATCAAGCACACCGTATCTCATTCCACCATCATCTCGTTCAGCTTCTAGTATCATATCAGCTAGATCAGAAGCTGTAACTTTAGATACATACATCTCCCGATAGACTATAAGTTGTTCATCAGGAGATACAGTGAACCAAAGAACACCAGTATAAGAGCCGTACCCATAATCACACGCTCTAAACTTAACCCAGCTATTTGGTACTTCAAAGCTGTCGATAACATGGATTGATCTATCAAATTCTGTAAAGGCTGCTCCTTCGTTAATGTCCCAGTTTCCTTCGAGGAGTTGCTTCCTCTGATGCTCTGGTAGTGATAGGAGCATGGCTTCATAGTCACCCTCTTCGGCAAGGTATGGATTATCGAAGAGTGACGCAGGAATAAACCTACGCTTAAATAAAGGCTGACCTTCCTTGCTGTGTCCTTTAGGGTATACGATTGTTTTACTTGATTCAATATCTGTTGCCCAAAAAGCTTTGTCTGCAGGTGCAGGATCTATAAACATCTTCTTAACCCAAGAGTGTCCAGCACCGCCTGGGTTTGTTGTAGCTCTCATGTACAAACCTAATTGCTTGCCGTATGCGCTACGAAGACGTGACCTCATATAATCCCAAGCGTAAGGTGTAGGCCATTGAGTAAGTTCGTCAAATCCAATCCAGTTAAAAGCCTGTCCTTGGTAGCGTGTGACATCGGTATCTTTATCCAGATATGACATCCATAGTCTACCGCCTTTAGGTGATACCCATTGTGACTTACGCTCTGACCATTTGATTCCTGGTACTGCACGTGGATATAACTCCTGCGACTTCTGTATTAGTTCCCTTAGTTCCTCAGTTGTGTGTCGTACAAGGAGTCCAGAGAAGTTTGGATCGTTTAGGCCGTGTAATGGATCTGCCAACATAGCATACGATTTACCACCACCTGCTGCCCCACCGTATAGGACTTCTCTTTCAGAAGAACTTAGGAAGGATGTCTGTGGCCCTGGGTTGGGTCTGAATACGACTTCCTGTGCTTCTTCAACGTCATAGTCAGTTGCTACTACCTGCGCTGGGATAGGTTCTTGCTGGGGGGCTTCTATCTCCGCTGGCTTCTGAGTATGCACCGACTCCTTGTGTTTCGAGCTTCTCAATTTCCGAGAGCGTTTCTTCGAGCCACTTGGCAAGCTTACGTTTAGTGATAGATGCTTTTCTACGTCTTTGCTCAACTTCTATTCTCTTCTTTAGACCCATGTGTGATATGTATCGGTCTGTTTCTTTACTCAACCATTGTGCTACTGCTCTGTAACTATACTGCTTGAGGTGGCGTTTTGCAAGCTCTAAAGCTTCTAACTCATGTTCTATAGGTACAAGTAATTTATCATTGTCAGGATCTAGTTCGTAACCAAACGGTATCTTCTTTGTTAGCCTGACAATCTTGTGCCATTGTTTGTTGTGTGTCTTAGGCGGTTTGGGTAATTGCCAAAAGCCTAACTCTCTTTGTGGTATTATTCGTTTTCACCTTCTTTGGGTGGTAGGTAGAAGATGCCACCACCGCTAGTAACATCTACTTTGTCTACCTTACCAAGTCCTGCCCTGTCAAGCAAGTCTTTTGCTGCTACCATCTTTTCTTTTATGCCTAGCTCTGTTGGATCGTACAACGCACCAACCATAGCCATAGCAGCTTTAGGAGCAGTACGTGCAAAATATGTACGAGTCTTCTCACCGATTTCATCTTTTAAAGATTCAACAATCGCTGCAGTGTTGCTGTTATCACCGTAACCTGCCAGTTTTTTAGCAGCGACAACATCACCATTAGCTTCATCAAATAATACATCTAAGAATCTTTGTTGTTTATCTGTTAGATTCCTCGCCATATATTGCATTCCTTATTTGTGATCTACCTATTCCTAGATCGTTTAGTTGTCTATCATCCAACATGTGTAGCATTCTAAAGTCTGCACGTTTCTGTTGTCTGATTACGTGGGCATCCCACATTCTTTGTAATAGTTTTTTCATGTACTTTCTCCTTGTTTGTACAAGGATAGTTATACACAAAACTAGGTCAGGTAGTAGTACCTATTACTGCATACCCGTTATGTTATTTACTTTTCTTCATAGGACGTTCTGGTGGGTTAGATGCACCGCACATACCTCCTTTAGCGTAGCCCATCTTCTTAGCCATACCGCCACCCATCATGCCCATTTTTTTCTTAGCCATGCCACCATACATGTAACCCATCTTCTTAGCTACTGCTGGTGCTTCTTTCTTTAGAGCTTTCATACCTTCATTCATCTTTTTCATTTCTTCTTCCCTTTCGCTTTCTTTTTAGCTGTCGCACTTAAATCTTTAAAATGAAATAATTGTTTACTATTCTTGCCATGTGTTTTGCCTGAATGTAATTGTCCATTAGGCATCTTATGCATACCGCCTTTATGCTCTGTACCGTCTTTAAAATAATGAGGAACACCTTTTGCCATTACGCTTTCCTTTTACTCAAATGTATTAGTTTCACTATCATATGTCAATCCTAATATTTCAACCATACTGTTTTTACCAGATGCTAATACCCAATCAGTACCAGAAATGTCTGGTTCGTCTAAGGATTCCATAGCATGTATAACTTTGTTTTCTGAATCTAATTCGTAATAAACGTACATTATTTCTTTCTTTTCTTTCCTGATGCTGTGACAGACCACTTAACTTTCTTTGGTCCTGTCTTCTTTGCAGCCTCTGCTTTACTAATTCTACCTGCTACCTTTGCTGGTCTACATGCTGGATATGGTCTGCTACTATCTTTAACGCTTTTGCGACCACACTCCTTGCCTGTCTTTACGTCACGCCAGTCTTCCTTAAACCATTTAGTTAGTCCACCTTCAGCAAAACCTCTACGACTTTCTAGTACGTGCTTTGTTCTGTGCAACTGAGCCTCCCTTACTATAAGTACCCCCACGCTTCTTGTAGGTTTTGACTAGCCAGGCTGAACCATACGCACTAGGCCACTTAAACTTTTTCTTAGCTTCTGATTTTACTTTGGAGTACAAAGCTGCGTTCTTAGGTTTGCTTGCCATTATGCTTTCCTCGATTTAGTACCAGCACACTTCCACTTCTTACGAGATAGACGTAGTGGGCTGTTAGGATTAGCTGCTGCCTTTGGGTGCTTCTTCATTTGACCAGCACTTCTTGCACAGTACGAATCTCCTTTGGCTGTACCTGCTCTAATACGTGGGCCACCGTCTTTAGCTTTACCTGCTTGTCCGTAGCTTACTTTAATTGTACGCCCTGTCTTAGGGTTCTTTACTTTCTTAGCAAACTTTTTGCCCTTTGCTGGTGTAGCCATTACTTGCCTCTGATTTTCTTATAGAGGGTTTTCAACCATGCTATCATACGCTTTCCAAATGTCGTCAATTTCTGTTTGAATAACATCAAGCTTATCTCCTATAGTATCTGTTATTGTAGTAGCTTTGTCAACCTGTGATCTTAGATCTAGTAAAGTTTTTTGTTGCTGTAGTATCTGTTGCATGTTTGTAGTTAGCTGTGCAAGTTTAGTATTGAGTCCACGTACATCGTTATCTACTACAGCTTGCTCTACGGTTTGTACTCTACTGTTTAGTTCTCCCTGTAGTTCTACTATCTGCTGCTTTAGTTCTTCTGCTAGTTCTACTACTTGCTCGTTTAGTTTATTTGTTTTGTCTTGTATCTCGTTTGCTATAGCAGTCTTTGCTGTCGTTAGCTGGTTTGCCGCAAATGTTTTATTCGCTGTTCTATCTGTTGCAGTATCGTTACTTAACTTAGTCAAGCTTTTTTGTAATTCTGAAATTTGCTTTGCGTTGGTTCCAGCCTTACCTAGTGCTTCTTCTACGCCACCCTCTACACCGTAAAACCTGTTAAGAGTATCATAACCAAAGTATACACCACCAGAAACTGTAGAGAGAACTGGCAGAGCCACAGCAACCATCCAGCCTTTGACATTAAAACCTCCTATGCTAAACTCCATAGACATTAGTTTGGCATGGTTCCGTATTCTTCTACATACTCACCAGCAGCATAAATGTCTGCAGCAGTCTTCATATCATCTTCTAGATAACCTTGCCAACCAGAACCAAACCCATCTGTGTCCCAGTTGATTACAAATTCATCTATGCTTTGTGTGTAGGTAATAGCTGTGTAGCTACCAACTACAAAGTTATTCTGTGTGGCGTAGCTGTCAATACTAGCTGTTAGTTCTGTATTGTTAGCTGCAGCCATGAATGCACCAGCTTGTTGTGCGTAGTTCTCTACTTGTGCTACCGCTTGGTTATAGGCGTCAACTTCCGCTTGGTCTATGCTATACTCGTCTGTAGCCATCATGCCTTGCAATGCAGTCTGCTCTGGTGATGTATCTGCTGTTGCAGCAATCTCCATGATACCTGTAGCAGTTAGTATTTCTGCTGAGGCATCAGCTAGTACATCTATCGCTTCATCCAAGTCATTCATAGCTGCTGTATATTCTTGTGTGAACAACTGCTGTGCCGTGGTAGCAGTCTCGTAGTCGTGATTTACTACAAGATCGTGTGCCTCTAGGTATGCATCTAGTTCGGTTTGGGTAATAAGTCCATCATCAAATGCGTCATCTACAACAACACCGCCCAGCGCAGCATAACCTACAGCACCTACTGTATTGTATCCGTTGTCCGTCACCCTGTTCTTTATAGCACCCAAAGACTCAATTAGGTAGTCTATCTTTTCCTGGCCCGTCATCGTTAGTGCTGGGTCCGTTATTGGGTCTGCGTTTGCTAGTCCTGAACTGGTCACTAAGGCTGCGCTTAGTAGTAGTGTCTTTGACAAACTCTTCATTGTATTCCTCTCCTACCTTTAACAAGGTGTTCCAAAACTCTTTGTCTAACTCATACCCTACAACAAACAAAGCAGGGTTCTCTCTGTATTTCATTATAGCGTTTCTGCCCATCAACAACTTGCCAGTACGTGCATCGTTTATTGGACATGGAGTATTAGCTAACATCATACTCCTGAACACTGTAGGGTCTTGGCACATCACTGATATGGCAGACACCTGTAATCCTAACCCACCAACCTGTTGAGGTAACCCCAGCAATCTAGCATTCTTCCTGCGATTGCAATTAGGGTCTTGCTGCATCTCACCATGACTCAGGCCAATTATATTTAATTGTAACCCTCTAGTCTTTGGGATTAAGCAAGAGTCGTTACCTCCCCCACCCATCACTGTTGGAGCTATGCTGGACATTACAGGCTGTGAACCTGGGGATGAACCTGCTCCGTTGTAGTTTATAGTCTCACTCTGGTTATTCGAATCTACGGTTGAGTCTTCGTAGTTATTCGAGAAGTCACCATCTATGTCGTTGCCGTTGTCTGTAGTAGTTGTGGTATTGTTAGTTATACCATCATCTAGTTCAGTTTGCTCCTGTGCATTCACTGGGTGGCAAAAGGCTACCAATAGTATTGTCACTACACATAAGTTTCGTAGCAGCTTTAGGATGTCCAATAAGTGCGAGTGTCTGTGCATTCTGGTTTCTCTGACATGCAGTATCTCCCACCCTGCACGATGCTGTATATGTTATAGTTTGACAAGCTGTAACTATCATTAGTACACATAGTTGTACGCACAGTTTAGGGTTTGTCAACACTTTTTATCCTACACCCTTACGTTTTCTTTTAGGGTCTAATACTTCATGTTTCTCTAGGAAGCCCTCAAGGTACATAGCTCTCTCTACATGGTCCAGTGTGAACCTCTGTCCTAGTCTAGCCTCCAATGCTTCCCTTACATAGAATACATCTGACTTAGGAATGTGTACACGTCTTAGTCTTTTGTTGTCACCGTCTGCTATTGCATCGTAAAACTCTTCAATAACATCCTCAGAAGAGTACATACTTAATTTATTCTTATACATAGTCCTACCTTAAAAGGTGGTATGTGTAGTTACTACATGTAGGAGGAGGGAGACATGGAGGAAGAGTAACACATAGATTACTACACATACCTTAGTATAACACTTATTGTTTATTACTTTATATTGTGTTATTAAGAATAAGTATACATAAGGATAGTATGACTGTCAAGTAAAACTTTACCTATGTCCAACATTTATTTAGTTTATTATTTATTGTGTTTAACTAAAATGTAATACTTACCTGCTCCTGCTCCGCAGTTATACACAAAAAACACCCTGTGTCAAGCATATATTTGCTCTCCTGCGACATTTTGTCATGCTATAAAAAACCCCTTCTGTGTATTTGTACATATACGTATAACGGAGGGTAGGCCAGTGGCCCTCGCAACCCCTCTTTGATAGGCAACCTTTTACTTTTTACATTATTATTTTGACTAAGTACTTGTAATTACTAGCTTTTATAACTGATAGTCCTTCAGTAAATATTAAATAAGTGTGTCTTTTATGCCACAATCTACAAAGTGATGCATTTTTGCAACAGGGATGCATAAATACCACACCCCTATAGTGTTGCTAAAATACCACACCCACCCCTAAAGATTTATTATAGACCAGATACAAAAAAGGTTTCCTTTAAAAACAAACACTTAGCTACATTTAGACAAAAAACTTTAACTTTTTTAAAAATAACGCTTGCAATCTATGTTGGGGTATGCCCTTAATAGTACATCAAAAGCGAATAACTTTTAAAAGAGTAGCTAACAAGCCTTGATCCTTTTAACTGCAGAAGCCTTTAGACAGCTACGGTGAAAAGCCCTAGTAAAATACTGAAAGACACTTAACAAAACAAAAGACTTGACTAACAAAACATAAACTGAAAGACTAAATACAACAAACAAAAGGTTGAACGATACGATAGAAAGTGAAACACATATAAAGCAATAGCTCATAGGCGTGGAAGTGAGAATACACTACAAGCCCAGTCGATAGGACAAGCAGACAATAAACGTAGGTGCTACTAAGTCTGTACAAGAGTTGACTAACTCATAACCTGTGAAAAGCAGCTAACCTAATGTTTTAATATTCTGGATTTTTTATATAATTACTGGACACAGCAGCGACTATTCTGGGCCAACCTAGACTTTGTCTTGACACTGGGTTTTTGCTGTGTCTTAATAATCATATAGGAGATAGAGACATGATTAAACAAACACTACACAACATAGTAGAGTTTAAAATTAGTGAAGTGCAAACCTATGCAAAGGGACCGAACAATGACAAGTTCCACACTAGAACCTTGCTAGTCACTGATAACGAGGGACACAAAATTGAGCTAACCTTATTTACTAATGATAATAAGGAAGTGCTTTTACCTAAGAAAATGGAGACATACTAATGTACGATAGATGGCAACGCAACGGACTAGCAGCAATCCCAGAGGACATGGAAGCATTGCAGTCACAAATGAGAGGAGCAGATATGAATATTGCAATGCTCTTGACATGGAATTATATGGCGACTAAGTTTAACGAGCAACTAGAAGCTATAGAGAAAGCAAACAAATGACACAACACGTAAGAAACATACTGAAGGTATACCGTAGGGCAACAACGGACGATATTGCCAATGGTGTTGAGTGGTACGATAGAGCTAAGAGATATGCAGATACCATATCTAAAAAGACTGGAGTTCATTTACATACAGTCATAGGAGTTATGGCAGCACTATCACCAAATAATAAATGGGAACGCAACGTAGCAGATTGTGAGCGCATGTGTGGTGCTTGGCAGTCAGGCTTTGAGATAGATGACTTCAAGGTATCATGCTATAACACTATGAAACTCAAGGCTTGGAGCATACTAGAGGACAAGTTGACCAGTGACAGCGACATACTAACAAGGTTGAACGGTCAAAAGATACGATCATTTTACTCTAACATACGAGGGCTAGAGGAAGTCACCATAGACGGACATGCCCTGAACATTGCACTGGGTAAAGTACAGGGTTTAACATCTGGTAAAACCAATATGGGCAAGAAAACATATATTGAGATGCAACGTGTATATGTACGTGCAGCTAAAAGAGTTGACATTGCGCCACACATATTGCAAGCTATTACTTGGACCACATGGAAGCGAGAGAACAACATATGAAAACTGTATTAGAGAAAAGGATAACATCAACTAAAGTCTATCAAGTTAGAACTTTACCTATCCGAAAGGGCAGCGACTACAAGTATAGATTATTTGTTGACGGGCAAGCTAAGACTTTGTATAAGGATCTTACAGAAGCAGAAAAACATATAGAAGTATTAACCCAACTACAAACAGAGAGGAGATAAACATGTTTGTAATACTAGCAACTAAACCACTCAATGACGGAACAAAAGGTTTTCGTTTCAACTTCTTTGGCAAGAAAGGTATCGTGCGTAGGCGTAAGCTACAGTCTAACGGTATCAAGTTTACCAAGGGTGACTGCATGAATGCCTATCACATTGGCAAGACTACAGTGTATACTGAACAAGTCGCAACCAAGCGCAAGCTTTGCCACTTTGCAGGATAGCACCATGTCTTTTGATGTAAAAAACAATATGAAAGTTAGAGCCTTGTCAAAGAGGCTCAACTTAGAAGTGGGTATGCCTACAAGCATGGCAGTCGAGGAAGCTTTGACTTACTTAACAATGTCATTCCATAAGCGCAACGTGGATAGCATCAAGGCTGCTGAACTTTTAAGATGGTGGCTTGTTGACTTCCAAGACAAGGAACTAGAATACTTTGAGACTAGGCTAGACTTAGCCAAACAAGTTAGGAACAAATGATGAAAGACTTTATAGGAAAAGATAGCTCAAGAGCTAGAGTGTTTAAAAACCCAGACCACTTCTTTGATGATGAAACCTGGGCAGCATTAATACAAGGAAACTCTTTGTTGATATACTGGTTCACCATATGGATAGATCAACATGAATGGGATGATGATGGGCTAACTCTGCAAGAGTTTATGACTATCGAATATCAAAAGAGTGCAGGTACTTCACCCCATAAGATGAAAGGTGCGGTAGATGTCTTTGGTGGCTACGTATACGAGGGTGACGATGACCTATCAGCCTATTTTATTATCAAGCTAGAGGTTGATGGTCAACAAAGACTAGCATACATATATCCCTATGGTATCGTAGCTATACCAACGGCTGATGGTGATTACTCAGTAGTAAGGATGGACTAATGAACATTGACTATCAATACGCAGTACAAGATGAACTAAACCTTGACCATGAGGACAGCCTTGATCATTGGGCTGCACTACTGGCTGACCAAGAGGTAGGTGAACGAACATATGATGCAGATTGGCAACACCACTACGAAAACTTTTGGATGGCACTTGACGCAGGATATAACTATGACATACTAAGGCCATAGGAGGACATGATGACAGAGAAAAAACTTTGGAACGTATCACGTAGCTACATGGTGACTAGAGTAGCAGAAGTGTTAGCAGATAATGAGGATGAAGCAGAACAACTTGCTCGAAAGAACTCAGGTAATCTGCACTGGAAAGAATACGATGGTGACTACATCGAGAGTGTAGACTTTAACGTGGAGGAATGGGAATGAACATTGAACAGATATGCATAGCATCATTCAAGTCTATGTTTGATGAACGTATAGCAGATGGTGTTGACCTGTCACCCACGTACATAGAGATGCTAGTCAAGGAACACTGTGAGCCTTACATGATAGTGACGCAGGGTTTTACGCATGATCTACTAGCCAATGCACTAGATCGTATGGACTGGGAATACATGTCTTATCACGTTAACCATTGGCAATATAGGGAGAACAAAGATGTTACCTGATGAAATGGAAGCAGAGAAAAATAGAAAGCTACTGCTTGCTCAGGCTGATGAGATAGAGATATATCGTAAGAATATCAGAGACTTACAAGCACAACTTAATGCTGCACATAATAGGATAGCCTCAGTCATTCAGGACTGGGGTGACATGCGTGACAAACTAGACGCAGCACAGATACACAATAAAAATTTGACACAAAGTTTGTCTAATGCTATGGATGACATATCAAGGTTGATAGACATAAGGGAGGAAGCTAATGCACATCAATGAGACAACTAAGCAGATGATACGAGAGATAGTAGTTGAACTATTCAAAGAGGTATCATCCAAGCAAACCTTTGGAGTCAGTGATGAAGTACTAATGTTAGATGAACACTTAAACGACTGGACTGGCAGAAAGATAGACAAGTACAAAGTAAATGTATATGGTGCAACACTAGAGGAGAGATACTAATGCAACCACAAAACGTTAACCCACATCAACGCATCAAGTGGGAACCAACTATCAAACAGAAACAGATACGATGCCGACTGTTTGGCAAGGACTTTGACAGCGTAGCTGCTGCGTCTAGGTATTATCGTATCTCCTACTCATGGGCTAAAGAAATGGTACATGCAGGTAGGAACAAGGACAGTTGGCCTAGACAGATACACCCAACCAAGGGCAAATGGCGTGACAAGATAGGAGAGGAGTGGCACTATGAAGTGGCTAATACTAGTAGCACTGACACACGGTAATCCTTTTACCATAGATCATAAACTGTTTGACACAGAGGATGCATGTGTGCTATGGGTTACCAACTACAATAATGTAGAGGAGATAGCAATAGAAGTAATTGCTGAAGTTGGATTCAACAACCCAGTGACAGGCGTGTACTGTATCACTGATCAAGAGAGGAAGAAACGTGAAACTATACAAAAACTCTGAGGGTGTATGGGCAGGTACACAAGCTGACGCACGTAAGATGTGCGGCAAGACTTACAGTACTGTCGATGTACCAACTGACAAGCCTAACCTATTGAAGTTCCTTAACCTCAATCAGGTTGGCTCCTATACTAGTAACGATAAGCAAGGCACTATCACAGGAGAGATTGATACCTCAAACAAAAGTGCAATGTCTTGGATACGATGGAGCCACGACTGTATGTGCAGAGGACAGTATGAGGATGCAAAAGAAATGCTAAGGAAAGGATTGGAGTTAGCTAATGATAGAACTACTACTAGCAATGGTTGAAGAACCTAATCAGATACACAAGTATTGCATGTCCAAGCATGAACACTGGACAGGTAGGGCAGCGTGTGTCCAACAGCTACAGCACGTCCAACGCAAGATGGAAGTGGAAGAGCTACGACAGTTCTTGAAAGAGAACCCACACTACCGATACCCAGGCATGGCATTGCCTAACGGTAGAATAAAACCGCTTGACGTTTGTTGGGCATCGAGTAAAACTTATGGCACGAAAGGATTATGCTAATGAATTACGAAGTATGGATACATAATAGCAATGGGTTTGGTTTTGCATACCACCCATACAAAACAAAAAGACTAGCAGAATTGGGGCTAGAGAAATATAAAAACTTAATAGAGTACAAAGGTTGTACGTTTGTTTTAAGGAAGAGAATACATGAAAGTTGAAGCTAAAGTATTACCTATACACCAACTCATTAAACAAACACAACGTAGGAAAGATGACTACGAATGGGAAGGTGACTTCGAGAAAGCACTACTAGAAGGTGAGTACTTGAAAGAACTAAAAGATGATGAAGAGAAAGGAATAACATGGTATCCGAACTTTTAATGCACTCACTACCAATAGCAACAGTCGTTGTGTACTTTGCATTCTTTATTTATAGGTGGATAGTACATGCAAGAGGAGACTGAGGATGGTGAGAATCCTAACACGCCTTTCGATGATGTCACTCACTGGGTTGGTAACATACCTACTAAGAGTGATGACAGCACTGAGCGTACTAACAAACGTGTTACTAGGAGGAAGACTAAATCAAACTTTCTCCGCAAGAAACTGGGACTGGAAGAGAAATAAAAAGCCTAACATGGTGCGACTATTAGACACATTGCTAGGCGAAGGGCATTGTAGTAGATCATGGTGCTATTGGAAGGTAAGGAGAAAATGGTAACAAAGAATATCCCCAAGCAGTCAGCCACACTGACACAGATAGTAGACTTTTACTTGCATTCAGAAGCGTTTCGTAGGCTTTCGTCCTCCTCTCAAAAGGACTACGAGACACACTTGCAAGCTACTGTACTGACACAGGTAGAAGGCAAGGCTCTTGGGGGTTATCGCTGTAAGAACTTGAAGGTTCGACACATCACACAAGCATATGATCAATGGCTGTTGATTGGCAATCGCACTGCCAACTACAGACGCAGTGTCCTTTCCGCTGCGTGGAAACATGCCATGAGACATGATGTTATGATTCACAATCCAATCAGTTTAGTAAAGACTGAAGTATCCGAACCTCGCAGGGTACACTGGACTCGTGAACAAGTGTCACTCTTTCTTGACACTGCTTACAGCAACTTTCGATGGCGCAGCATTGGACTCATAGTTCATATGGCATACGATTGGGGTCAACGTGTAGGAGATATACGTTTACTTACATGGGATAGTTTAACGTTAAACGATTGTCGTATTGATCTAGTGCAAAGCAAACGTAATGCAGAGGTACACCTCCCTATCTCTGAGGGTTTGTGTTCGATGCTGCGTCAACAGAAGGAAGACTTTGGCTTCCAAGAGTACGTAGTACCAAGAGTCAAGCCTAGAGCAGGGGCATACACACCATACGACAAAGAGGAAATATCTTTATATATCAATAACATACTAGACGCAGCTAATCTACCTAAAGAACTTACAGCTATGGATCTACGTAGGACAGCAGTGACTGAGATGATGGAAGGTGGAGAGGACTTAGCAGGTATCATGCAGGTAACTGGACATAAGAACATAGCCTCAGTCAAGCCATACATGGTCAACACATTTAGTGGTGCAAGCAAGGCACTAGCAGCGAGAGGAGACAAGCATGGTGTACCTAAGAAAGACTAGCATCAAACAGTTTGTCAATGACCTTGGCCTCAAAGAAGGTGAGCGTCATAGAGGTGACTGCCCTGAGTGTAGAGGTAGAAACACTTTCACTGCTACCAATAATCTTGGCGACATAAAGTACAACTGTTTTAAGTTAGGCTGTACAGTGGGTGGTATCTATGGTACAGACATGACAGCAGCAGAGATACACAGATACAGAGAACAACAACAACTACAACGTGCTTACACAAGTATAAATAAGGAGAAGGATACTATGGAGATACCTGAATATGTGGTGACACCAAAGGCATCACACACCAAGCACCAACGCTACGTAAGACGATGGGGTATAGCAATAGGTGACACCATGTATGATGTGAAGGATGAACGTGTAGTCTTTCCTATCAAGCATGATGGCAGGATCGTTGACGCTGTAGGCAGGGCAGTAGGCAAGAAGCAGAACCCCAAGTGGTATCGCTACACAGGCGAAGCTGACTACTACACAATAGGTATTGGCAAGACTTTACTGATAGTTGAGGACGTTGTGTCTGCTGTCGTGGCTGCACAAGAGTTGCCATACATCACAGCTATGGCTATCCTGGGTACTAGCATGAACCCTAAACACTTTGAGAAGATAGGAGAGTATGACAAAGTAATCATTGCCCTTGATCCTGACGCTATTGGCAAGACAGTAGAGTATCGCAGAGAGATAGAGTTGTGGACGGGACGCAAGACAACAGCAATGAATTTGATTGACGATATAAAGTATCGTGAGTATGAAGATATGGAGAAACTAAAGGAGTTAGTAAATGAGATTAGCAATAGTGATTGACGTAGACGGTGACATCATGTATGTACCAGAGGGTGCAGTGTTTGAGAACTACCCCAAGCCTAAACTGTTTGACAACTTAAAGGATGCACAAGAGGAGTGCGCCAAGTGGAACACTGGTATAATTGTAGACTTTGATACAAACAAATCTGTACCAATAGTAAAAAGCTTCACTGACGAGGAACGAAGAAGATCAATGGAACGAGAGGAGATAAACAAAGATGATGGAACTGGCACTACTAAAGACACTACTCAATAAAGAGTTCTACGATCAACACAAAGGGATACGTTGTCCTGATAAAATCTTTACTAAAGATGTGCGTAAGATAAAGCAAGCACTTGATACAGCAATGGAAGCCTATGATGGTGACCTGTCTGTGTCTGACTTACATGCTGTGTTCAATCGAATCAACGCAAGCATGACCACCGCTACACGCACAGCCTATGAGGATTTGTTCAAGCGTATAGAAATAGCTGAACCTATCAAAGGTGAGATAGCAGAGGACACATTGTCTCAGTTGTTTCAGCAGCATGTCGGTGACCTTGTAGCTAACTTAGGCTTTGACTTTGTGAACGGTGCAGAGAGTAGCCTCGAACCATTACGTAAACTATTAGAGGAATACAAAGATGACTTTACTCCAAATCTTCGTGTCGAGTGGGATGATCATAGTCTTGATACTGTCCTTGATGCAACGTCACTTGAATCGAAATGGACATTTAATATATCCAGTTTGGCTCGTAGGGTGGAGGGTATCAGTGGTGGTCATCTTATCTTGGTTGGCGCTCGTCCTAATACTGGAAAGACTAGCTTCCATGCTTCTATAGTAGCAGGTGCAGATGGCTTTGCACACCAAGGAGCTAAGTGTATTGTACTGTGTAACGAAGAAGCCTATACACGTGTGGCTGCACGATACATAAGTGCATCAACTCTTATGACTATCAAAGAGGTACACATTAACAAAGCATTAGCTGCCAAGAGATACAACTCAATCAATAAGAACATACAGTTTAAGGATAGCACTGGTAAGGGTATGGACTGGGTTGAGTCAGTCGTTAAGTTTGAGAAGCCTGATATAGTTATACTAGACATGGGTGACAAGTTTGCAGACATCAGATCAGAACGATCAGACATAACTCTCAAGGCTGCTGCTATCCATGCACGTAACATAGCCAAGCAGTATGACTGTGCTGTGGTGTGGATGTCTCAGCTATCAGCAGAAGCAGAGGGTAGGTCAGACCTGAACCAAGCTATGATGGAGGGCAGCAAGACAGGCAAGGCAGCAGAGGCTGATCTAATGATACTGATAGGTAAGACACAGCAAGTAGAAGGAGAGGATGAAGACCCTTTAAGATACTTAAACATTGCAAAGAATAAACTGAATGGCTACCAAGGTAAGATAACCTGTCAGCTTGACGGTCCAAGATCGTTGTACTCTTCATGAGGTTGGTATTAGATGTAGAGAACACCGTCACACATCGTGATGGCAAGGCACACATGGACCCCTTTGAGGCTACCAATCATTTGGTACAGGTTGGTATGCTTGATGCAGATGATCCTAAAGCTACGCTTACTATCAAGACACTGGATCACAATGAAGCTACTGACTTCACAGGTTTTCAAAGACTAGACATACAGTGGACACTGGACAATACCAAGCTACTGATTATGCATAACGCACAGCACGACTTGATGTGGCTGTGGGAGTGTGGCTTCAAGTATGACGGTGCTATCTATGACACCATGCTTGCTGAGTATATACTAGATCGTGGACAAAGGAATGGACTGAGCCTCCAGGCTTGTGCAGAACGTAGACAACTAAAGGTACAGAAGGATGATACACTTAAAAAGTATTTCAAAGAAGGTAAGAACACAAACGAGATACCATTGGAAGAACTCTGCTTTTATCTTGAGCATGACTTGCTTACTACTTGCGAGTTGTTCCATGCCCAAGAGCGAGACTTTTCACTTCCCGAAGCAGCGTCCCTTAGTACAGTCAAAAGAGTTACCTTCAATACCTGCAAAACCCTTACCGAAATCTATATGGCAGGATTCAAAGTCGATCTTCAAGAGTTGGAACGAGTAGCAAAGGAGTATGAGAATGAGAAAGCGGAGATTGAAACAAGACTACAAAAGAAAGTCAGGGAAGTTATGGGCGACACTCCGATTAACCTGCGTTCACCTGAACAGAAATCGCAAGTCTTATTTTCCAGAAGGGTACACGACAAAAAGGAATGGGCTGATCTCTTCGAGTTCACATCGACACAAGAAGAGTTTAAGGATGCCGTTGCTGCCAACTCGTCCCCGATCTACAGGACTTCGGCATACACCTGCCCTAGTTGCGAGGGGCAAGGTAAAGTATATAAACTTAAGAAAGATGGAACAAAGTTTGCAAGACCTAATAAATGCAAAGATTGTAATGCGAAAGGTTACAAACTAAAAGACACTAAACAAATAGCAGGGCTACGCTTTACTGCACCAAACAAGAAGTGGGTCAGTGCTAATGGATTTAACACAGGAAAGGATGAGCTAGATGTACTTTCTTCAACTGCTAAACAAAATAGAATGGACGAAGCTTCTGATTTCCTTTCTGATCTTAAACGTCATAACGCTATCAGCAGCTATCTATCTGCTTTTGTCAACGGAATACGGAGCTACACTAAGGCAAGCTCCTTCCTGCACGTTGGACTTACTCAGCATATTACAGCCACTGGACGTTTCAGTGGAAGAAATCCAAACATGCAGAACATGCCTAGAGGGGGAACATTCCCAGTAAAGAAAGTATTTGTATCAAGATTTGACAACGGATTAATTATGGAGGCCGACTTTGCACAACTCGAATTTAGGACAGCAGCGTTCTTGGCACAGGATGACACAGCGATACAAGAAATTGCAGATGGTTTCGATGTACATGCTTACACAGCAAAAGTTATTACTGATGCAGGACAACCAACAACACGTCAAGAAGCTAAGGAACACACGTTTGCACCACTCTTTGGAGCAAGCGGTTACGGACGCACAAAAGCTGAGGCTACCTACTACACCCACTTCACCCAAAAGTACAGAGGCATAGCCAGATGGCATAGTAATCTAGCTGACGAAGCACTACGCTTTCTCAAGATAACAAACGTATCAGGCAGACAGTATGCTTTCCCTGATGTAGTAAGAAGAGAAAGTGGTGTACCTACTCACTTCACTATGATAAAGAACTATCCAGTGCAAGGCTTTGCTACTGGTGATGTAGTGCCAGTGGTACTGAATGAAATGCATGAACGTTTACGACACATGAAGTCGTGTTTAGTTAATACTGTACACGATTCTATGGTGGTTGATGTCCATCCAGACGAGAAAGACTTAGTGTTATCTATGGTGTGGACTATGAACCAAGACTTAAACAAAATAATAGAGGAGACATACGGAATTGAAATGAATGTGCCTATGCTATTAGAAGCAAAAATAGGAAAGAATTGGCTTGACACAGTTGATATATAGTGTATAACTAAGAAATCTTTGACTCTATAAAAAGGATATAGAATGAGTACAGAACTATCAATAGCAAATGAACGTGGTCAATCAATGGCTGAACTAATGGGTGTATCATCCTCAACTTCTGAGGGTACATTGATGCCTACGATTGCACGTCTATCGCTACAACAAATGCAACCTATCATGGGTGAAGTAGAACTCAATGGTAAAATGATAAAGACTGAGGTAGTACCTATCGGTTCATTCAAGTTAGATACTGGAGATAAAACAGTATATAGCGAGACTGCTACAGTACGTGTGTTTGTACAACGCAGACAGTTTCAACGTTGGAATAGTGAGACAGAAGAAATGGAAAAGTCTGTCATGGCTAACAATACCAATGGCGATTTAAAAGATAGCATTGGTGGCTTAAACTTGGGTAGACCTGCAGGTTACATTGAAGACTTTGATTCTTTGCCTGAAGAAACTAAACAGGTTATACGTTCAGTGAAGCTTGTTAATATTATGTATGGTACAGTTACAATGAAGAACCCTATAAATGAACAGGGTAATACTGTAGATGATGTAATTGATTTACCTTTTGTTATGGACATAAAGAACAATGATAGTAAGAAAAGTATTACTGGTGTAATGTCACACCTTAAAAAGAAAAACTTACTACCAATCATGTCTACAATAGAACTCGAAGGTGTCACTGGAACAGTAGCCAGTGGTGCTAAGTTTGGTAAGTTAAGTGCTAAACTAGGTGTGCCTTGTGAGATTAGCAATACAGACAACGACACACTCAAAGACTTCCTAGAACTTATTGAGTATAACAATGGTAAGATCCTAGATCTGCACCATGAACGTGCCAAAGCTCATGCTGATGAAGACGCAGAACTTGTCGGTGAGATACTTAATAATGACTTCGTGGAGGTAGCTGACTAATGAACCACCCTGCTGAACTACAGGTCTTCAGCTATTTGCAAAAGGCCATGAAGGGTGAAGCTACTATGACAGAGGAGGTAGCCACTCAGGTTGCCTCCGATGTCAAGGCTGCTATGGACAAACAGTTTAACTCTCCACCACGGGAAGAGTTCAAGCTACGTATGTCTAACATAGGCAGACCTAAGTGCCAGTTGTGGTTTGAGAAGAATGATCCTGAAGATAAGATACCACTACCTCCACACTTCCTGATGAACATGATCCTTGGTGATATTGTTGAGGCTGTGTTCAAAGGACTACTACGTGCAGCAGGTGCTGAGTTCAAAGACAACGATAATGTCACGCTCAAGCTACCTGATGGACAGGAGATCAACGGTGAGTACGACATGGAAATGGATGGCAAGATAGATGATGTAAAGTCTGCATCACCTTGGTCATACAATAACAAGTTCGATAGCTTTGAGTCTTTACAGAAGGGTGATGGCTTCGGTTACATACCACAATTAGTGGGCTATTCTAAGGCCGCAGGAAAAGAAGTAGGCGGTTGGTGGGTGGTCAATAAAGGCAACGGTGAGTTTAAGTATGTCAGTGCCGAGGAGGTTGACTCTGAGAAGGTGATTCAGGACATCCAAGAAACGGTAAATTATATAGAGAAAGATGAGCCGTTTGAAAGATGCTTTAAGCCTGTGCCTGAGACATATAGAAACAAGCCATCTGGCAATTTAGTTTTGGATACTGGTTGCAAATGGTGCAACTTTAAATATAAATGTTGGGACAATTTAAAGACATTACCTTCAAAGGTATCTAAAGCTAAGATTAAACCAGAAGTAGATTACATATTTATAGGAGATAGCAGTGGCTAAAATTACAGTTAAGGTAGAAGATAAAGAAGTAGAACTACAGACAGATGATTTTACTGAAGAGCAAGTTCAAGTATACTCTGAAGTATTAAACTTGCAAAGAGAAGTTGAAAGATCTTTGTACATTAGTTCATTATTAAATGATCGTAAGTTAATATTGTTGAAGAAGTTAATTGGCAGTGACGAAGAGGAAACATAATAAAAGGTTATACCGTAGTGGCCTTGAAGAAGAGGCTGCTGCTTTCCTCAAGACTAGACAGAGGACGGTAGAGTATGAGAAGATAAAGATAGAGTGGGAAGACTTACGCTATCGTACATACACACCAGACTTTGAGTTAGACAACGGTATCATAATAGAAACAAAAGGAATATTTAGTTCTGCAGATAGAAAAAAACATCTTGAGATACAGAGACAGCATCCTAAGTTAGATATAAGATTCGTATTTAGCAATGCCAGATCCAGGTTGTACAAAGGAGCTAAGTCTAGGTACTGTGATTGGTGTGAACAGAAGAACTTCAAGTGGGCGCATCGTGTTATACCTGAAGGGTGGCTACTAGAAAAAGGCAAGCGGATGAAACATCAGCGTGTCACAGTTAAAAGGAGATCCTAATGGGTCACGAAATAGAAGACGATGAAGTTGCTATAATCATAAAGCCTGACATAGGAGAAGATGGTGACTGGAGTGGTGAACTTAAGACAGGTTTAGTCTTTGGTAATGCTAGTCACCCTCTAGCTACAAGGGCAGCTATGGACTTGGCTTTAACAATGGCTTCATGTATAAATGTGTTAGAGCAGTTCCCAGAACTGTTTGATTACTTTGAAGACTCCAGACATGAACTACTAAAAGAAATGTTTCCTAAAGCTTATGCTGAATCAGAACTTGAAGTAGACAAAGAAATGGATTATACCACAGACGGTAACGTAATCAAGTTAACTAAATGGACAAAGACATTAGGTGAAGCATGAGTAAAGATTTAGAAGAAGAGTTTGATTTAGATTTTGATGTAGAAGAATTGTTCAAGGATTGGGATAACATGCAAGAAGACTTAGTGAACAGCCCACCGCATTACAACAAGGGTGGAGTAGAATGCATTGATGCTATCATGGCTGCAACTAACCACAACAAAGAGGGCTACCTGCAGGGCAACATACTGAAGTACGTATGGAGGTATGACTACAAGGGTGGCTTAGAAGATTTACAAAAGGCACAATGGTATTTGAATAAACTTATTGAAGTATACAAAGAGAAGCACAAATGAAACGTAAGTTTAGTGTTACGTACATGATGGAGGTAGATGAAGAAAATAACTTTTTATCTGCTCACGAAGAAGGACACGTAGAAGATGTGCATGACTTAGTAAGTAATCTCATGCATGATGTAGATGATATTAGAATACATAATTTAATGGTTAAGGAGAGACAATGATAACAAAGGAAGACATAGACCACTTTGCAGATATGCAATCACCTATCATGGACATGGGGTACTACCAACAGGAAGCAGTGAAGACTGCTATCTATACTGACCCTATCATCTACCCTGCGTTGGGCTTGGGTAATGAGGCAGGTGAGGTACAGGGAAAGGTCAAGAAGATGTTGCGTGATGGTACGTTCAACAAAGATGCTATAGCTGCAGAGATTGGTGATGTGCTGTGGTATATTGCTGCACTGTGTCGTGACCTAGAGATAGACATGGCAGAGGTGGCATTGAAGAACTTGTCTAAGCTGAAGAGTAGACAGGAGAGAGGAACTATACAAGGAAGTGGAGACAACAGATGATTGATCCATCTATGACAGAGATTTATAAAGCTATGATTTTATTGTTCTGTATAATTGTAGGGGCTATATGGGTTTTTACGAGGGATTATAAATGAACTATTGTACTACCAAGGGCTTGATATGGCCCGTCTTATTTTGTATATTCGTAATAGTAGTATTGCCAGTGTTACTGGTGGACAACAAGAAGTATTGTAAACAAAGCATAGTTCCATGCTACCCTTGGAACAACGGAGGATTAAATGAGTAACTTACTACCGACAGACTATCAGAGTTTTATACACCAGTCACGCTATGCTAAGTACATAGATGGCAAGGGCCGTGAGTCATGGGCTGAGACAGTAGGACGCTACGTTGATAACGTGGTGCGTCCCAAGCTAGGCAACGACTCATGGGTTAATCAAATAGAACAAGCTATACTTAGCTTAGATGTGATGCCAAGCATGAGAGCCATGATGACTAGTGGTGCTGCGTTGGAAAGAGATAACACAGCAGGGTATAACTGTAGCTACCTACCAGTGGATGACCCTAAGTCTTTCGATGAAGCTATGTTCATCTTGCTTTGTGGTACAGGTGTGGGCTTCAGTGTTGAGCGTCAGTTTATACAGCAGCTACCAGAAGTACCTGAGTTGTTTGAGAGTGAGACTATGATTGTTGTCAAGGATAGCAAAGAAGGTTGGGCTAAAGCATACAGACAACTACTAGCATTACTGTGGGCAGGTGAGATACCTAAGTGGGACGTGTCACGTATACGTCCTGCAGGTGCTAGACTTAAAACGTTTGGCGGTAGGGCTAGTGGTCCTGCACCTCTTGTTGAGTTGTTTAACTTCACAGTTACAACATTCAAGTTAGCACAGTTCCGTAAGCTTACCTCTATGGAATGCCACGACTTGATGTGCTTCATTGGACAGATAGTTGTAGTGGGTGGTGTCAGACGTAGTGCTATGATCTCTTTGTCTAACCTGAGTGATGATCGTATGCGTCACGCTAAGTCAGGACAGTGGTGGGAAACAGCACCGCATAGAGCATTGGCTAACAACAGTGTGTCCTACACAGAGAAGCCCGACATAGAAACATTCATGCGTGAGTGGACTGCGTTGGTAGAAAGTAAATCAGGAGAGAGAGGTATATTCAATCGTGAAGCAAGTAAAGCACAAGCTGCGAAGTATGGTAGGCGTGATCCTGACTGGCAGTTCGGGACTAATCCGTGTAGCGAAATCATACTTAGACCCTACCAGTTCTGTAATCTTACGGAAGTTGTTGTTCGTGCCACTGATTCGGTTAAAGACTTGGAGCGTAAGGTCAAACTCGCCACAATACTTGGGACAATCCAAAGCTCGTACACAAAGTTTCCTTACTTGCGGAAAGTGTGGCAACGTAATACGGAAGAAGAACGTCTGCTTGGTGTGTCTCTAACAGGTATTATGGACAACCCATTAATGACTACAGTTAATAACAAACTTGCAGGAGTACTAGATGACCTACGAAATGTCGCAGTGGCTACTAATCTTGAATACGCTGAGTTGCTTGATATACCTCAGTCTGTTGCTATTACCTGCGTCAAGCCTTCGGGTACTGTCTCACAACTCGTTGACAGTGCCAGTGGTATACATGCTCGTCACTCTCCATATTATATCCGTACTGTACGAGGTGATAATAAAGATCCCCTCACACAGTTTATGATTGATCAGAAGGTTCCTAACGAGCCTTGTGTATTCAAGGGCGATACTACAACTGTGTTCAGCTTCCCTGTTAAATCACCAGAGAATGCTATAACACGCAACGACATGACTGCTATTGAACAGCTAGAGACTTGGCTCACTTACCAACGCCATTGGTGTGAGCATAAGCCCTCGGTTACAATATCAGTGCGTGATGATGAATGGCTTGAGGTAGGAGCCTTTGTCTATAAACACTTTGATGAAATGTCAGGTGTATCTTTTCTACCACACTCAGACCATACCTATCAGCAAGCACCCTATCAAGATTGTGGTAAGCATGACTATGAATATTTACTATCATGTATGCCAGAAAAGCTTGACTGGACTAAGCTTTCAGAGTATGAACAAGAAGATAACACGAAGTCGAGTCAAACATTTGCTTGCTCTGGTGACGTGTGTGAAGTAGTCGATATAACATAGGAGTCAAATATGGACGCAATAATAGCAGCACTAATCGCTTTCTTAGTAATACCAGATATTGCAGGAAAGATTACACCTTGGGTGTCAGACAAAGTAGATCACTACACAGAAGCAAAGGAATAGTATATGGCTTGGGTTTTAGTAGCACTCTTTATATTCAATGAAGAGCCAATGATTATGAGTGACAATATCTTATACGAAAGTAGAGAGCAGTGCAATGAAGCTGCAACTGAACGTAGTGATTATCTAGAGGCTACTAGACCCAAGGCTATGTGGGAAGCAGACTACTGGGTATGGTGTACTCAAATACCACAGGAGGTATAGAATGGCACGACCTGCAAATTATGTTACTCAGAGACACAAAAAGATTAAACATTGCATAGCCTGTGATGTAGAACTAGTTCCTGATGTTAATTGGGCTAGGCATCGTCAAAGCAAAGGTGAATTTAAATGTGAAACTTGTTATAAAAAAGAACAGCGTGGCTATGCTGAGAATTTCAATAAGCAAAGGATGTTCGTAAATGGTAAGTACATCTCAAAAAGACACCCACTATACAAGCCTGGGAAATACAAAACTTTTGAGGATGCAGCCTTTGATGGTACGTATAAGTTAGACTCTATTAAAGAGGGTTACGTGTATGCCATAACTAATCCTGCTTGGCCTGGCTGGGTTAAGATAGGCATGGCTATAGATGCTGACGATAGGTGTAATGGCTATCAGACTAGCAGTCCTTTCAGAGACTACTCACTAGAGCATACGGTTGTATCCAACAATAGACGTGTATCAGAAGGACAAGCACATAAAGCAGCAGCTAAGATAGCTGAAGAACAAAGAGGTGAATGGTTTAAGATTAGCATAGAACAGGCTAAAGATATACTAAATAAAATATCTGTAAATTTAGAAAAGGCAGCTTGATGGACCTAGAGCGTGAGGCTAAAGAATACATGGAGGCTAAACGTAAAGGAAAGATAATATGTCCTAAGTGTGACACTGAGATGATACAAGGTGGTGACCACGATGGAGAGGATGATTACATAGTTAGTAACTTTAGTTGTAATACTTGTGATACATTCTTATTGTTATACTGGAAATAAAAAGGGCCGCATCAAGCGGCCCCTTCTTTTAGTGTGTTACTCTACCTAATCTAACACATCATACATTTCTTTAAGATGATCAACTATATCCATGAATGTATCAGACTCTGCAATACTAAAGTCTCTAATGTCTGCGTCTACCCCGTATTGCTCTTTCATTATACTAAGAGCTTCTTTTCTTATTGGCTTTTCAACTGCCATTGCTTTAGCTGCCATGCGAAGTCTTTTACTGTCTGCTCCTAAGTAACCTTTTTCCATTTCTGTTCTTAGTTTAGCTTTTGTTGTAGCTACAACATCTTTCAACATTCTTCTTTTGCCTGTAAGAGTTGCTTCATTAAACTCTTCAGTTCTTATTAGAAAGTCTGTTTGCTTTTCTAGCATTGGGGCAATAATAGTATTATAGATCTTGTCATATGCAGGTACTTTTGTGCGCTCACTGGCTGTCCAAGGAAACATTTCAGACATGGAGTAGGCTATCTCTGTAGCTGTACGAGAGGGTTTAACTGTGAGTCCGTATATCCTGGCAGAAGGGTTAGCGTCATACACTTCACCTTCTCTGCTTGCTACTCTTAGTTCCTCACCAGTCACAGCCTCTGTTCTATCAGAAAGTATTTCAAATATATTATCTACATATTTAGTTGCGCTCTGTGTGAATACATTAAGACCTTCAGCCTGTCTTACATCTTTGGCTGTGTCTGTACCCATAGCGAAGCCTGTTATCTTATTGATAGCATCCAGTGGTCTAGTCACACCAGCAAGTAGATTACCTCCAGCCTTAGCGAAAGCATGTATACCATCACCTCTGGTAGATTCCTCTTGATTTATTACAACGTCTAGTACATGGTTCAAGTCGTTAGCAAACTGGAAGTCACGTGATACCTGACCAATAGCAAGCTGAGTACCTATCTCTTGTATCAACTCTTTAGGTACTTCCTGTCCTTGTTGTCTTATGTTTAATACCCTGCCTACAGCAAGGAATATAGAGAATGGAAATGTATTCTTAGCATCAATGATAGCACCACCTGGTCCTTCAACTTCATACACACCTAGTTTCTTTTCCTGTCTAGACTTGTCATACTCCATAGCCATGATAGCACCAGTAGTTCCTACAAGCATACGAGCTAATGCCTCACCCTCTTGTAAGGATGCCTTTTCACCTTTCATCATACGCCTAAGAACATTAACCGCATAATCAGGGGATGCAAAGATAGACCACTGATAAGATGTGGCAACCACATTATTCATAAACCTACCGAAGGGTAGTATAGTACCTATGCCAGGTGTGTTTGATACTGTCTCAACTAACTTAGCTGTAGATCTTAGTAACTGTGGTTGATCCTTTGATGTGTAGTCTTTTGAGTACACTGACTTGAGAGTTGCATCTAGTGCAGCTTGCATTACGTTATCATCTATAAGATCTTCTTCAGACATCAACGCTTCTTTCAGGGTAACATCTTTAGAGATACGTAAATATTTATCTATCTCTGTTATAAACATCTGAGACTTGGTAAAGCTATCCTGTACACGTACACCTGAAGCATCAGCAGCAGCATTAGCACCAGCTTCTATGTTTCTATATAGTTTGTTCTTCGGGTCTATACCATACCTATCAGCTTTTATGTCTATGCCACCAGAGACAGTTTCAAAGAGAAGCTTACGTGCATCTTGGTGTTCATCTAGTAGCTTCATGTAGGTATCATGGGTAGTATAGGGATCTGCAAAGTTTCTCAACTTCTGTGCTTGTATAGCAGTCAAAGCTCTTGCACGTTTAAATGTTTCTGTAGCTCCTGCTGTTCTACCTAGAGATAGTTGACCCAATCCTTTTGTCATTAGTCCTGTAAAGTTAAACAGGTCAGCAACAGTTTGACCTATGTAGTACTGACCAAAACCTGCAACGTTAACTGCTGTTGTAGCAGGGGAGGACACAAGCAAACGTTTCCATACAGACTGACCATACCTTAGCCCTTCTGCTTTCTTGGCTCTCTTAAGTTCAACACCCATTTCTTCTTTAGTGTTTACTTCATCTAGTGTCTTTGTAAGTCTTTCACTAGCAGCAACTATACTGGAATCTAGCTGTCTACGCACTTGGCTCATTACATTCAAGGTCTGACCAGCAGCACTTATATCTTTAGCTAAGAAATTTCCTAACTGTGTACCGTCTGTTGCAGTCTCCCCTATGCTAAGACCTGTATGTTGTCTCATAAGTTTATTTATTTCACCAAGCTCTTTGTCTGGTAAAAACGTAGCAACGTTAGTCATCACATCTGATACTGTTTTCTTACGAGATAGACGCATCTTTTTGTCTTTGAATATCTTAGCTAGTCCTCCCCTGTTATCTTCGCCTAGCATTATATGTTTGATTAAGTCGGCTGGCATGGTTGAAGTTGTAGCATCCTGACCATCCTCTACTTTTCTATTCCAATTTTTTATCTCTTTCTTCATGGCAGCAGATACAGTTTTCATATCTTTCTTTTTGAATATAGGAGACATCTCTTCTACTGCGATCCTTGATACACGCTCAATAGGATCACTTTCATCAGCTAGTCCTGATGCACCCTTGAATTGTCCAAAGCCTAACTGCGCTCCTGCTGCTACGCCACCAAGTAAAGCAGATAACCCTGTCTGCATAGCACTGTACTTCTCTTGTGCGCCAACTTCCATCTCAGCACTTTGCACCATAACATCCTGAAGCATTGCTGCTCCAGCATCTATACCAAGGGTAGCCTTGAGAGCTTTGCCACTAGCTCTATCAAGTAAGCTTTGCTGCTCTTCGTCCATAGCTTGCTTGACCAACGCTCTACGTCCATCTCTATAGACACGATCCTTTACTTGCTCTCCTACCTTAGCAGCTTTTCTTTTACCTACACCAGCAGCTACTGCTCTCTTGATTGCCTCTTTACCTGCCTTTTCAGCAGCTTTATTTGCAGCTTCTTTGTTAGCGCCACTAGCTATAGCTTCCATACGAACTCTACGTACAGAGTCAGCAATAACTTTTTTACCAAACAATCTTGAACCACCTGCCAAAGCACGTGCTATACCACCAGTAGCTACACCTATGTAGTTAGTAGGATCTGTAGCTGCAGCAAAGATATAATCCTTGACACCATCTACTGCACCTGCAACGCCATCATTTACAAATACATTACCTAGCCTATCGTATAGTTCATATGCTCTTCTAGCTGCCTCTTTTTGTTCTGGGGTTGCCTTATTAATATAGCGTACCTCACCTGCAGTAGAAACAGTGTTAGCATTGAAGAAGCGCAGGTGTTCTACATAATCATCAACAGCTTGATCTGCATCCATCGTCTTATAGTCTACACCCTTACGCCCTATCATATAGGTGCGTATGTCGTTTAGGTTTCTACCCTTTTTCAAGTCATCCTTCTTTAGGGTAGCTCCAGAGTCAAGGATTTCATCATCCTCTTCTTCTACCACATTAATAGGTGAGGAGGAATCGCCAAACCTCTCTTGGTCTTTCTTTAATAGTTCGTAATAGTCGGCCATATTAGTCCTCTAATAATGTTTCATATCCAAAAGGTAGTCCAGTTGAAGGATCGTGTGTGCCACCATATGTTGCATCCCAGTATTCAGCCTCGGTAACTTTCTTAGACCCTATGGGGTTGTCTAAGATTCTACCTCTTGTTATTAACGTTTTACTTTTCTCTCCCCCTTCAGGAGGTCTTGGAGGTGCAATGATTACTTTACCTGTGTCAGGATTTACTTTTCCTTTATAGTCTCTATCCCATCCTACCCTATTAGCACTTAGGCTAGACGGTCTTTTAGGAAAAGTTTTTGCAGATAACGCTGCTTTTTGATCTTCTGTATTGGGCGCTTCCTCTTCGGTAGTTTCTTCTTGGTTACCTTCTGGGCTTGGTGGTTGTTCGCTATCGTCTGTTCCTCCTTCTGGTGCTGTTAGTAACTCTTCTATATTTCCTGCATCTTCTTCAGCAAATTCTTCTTCATCATATGGTATTGGATCTGGTTCATTTGCTTCTATTGCTTCACCTTCTGCTAGTATCTCATTCAAGTAAGTTGTACCCATAGTAGTCTCAACCATTCTCTTAAATGCTTCGTTACTTAGTAAGTCTGGAAGGTGGTAAGTATCTAGTGCATTTTGTATTATAAGTTTTGCAGCTTCTTGTTTAAGTAGGGTAGTTTTTTCATTTTCTGCGTTACTTACAATCTCGTCTTTTTTCTCTATGGACATAAAGTTTTGTGAATCTTCATTAACGAAATCGTACTTACTAGCTTCAATTATTCCAGCCTGTTCAATAGCAAGTTTGTTACTAGGATCTGTAACGGCTGCTTTCATAGCAGAGTTTATATCTCTAGTAAAAGTTCTCAAGTCTTTCTTACCAAAGAAGTTAACATCAGTGAATGTCATGGTGGAATTAGGAAAGAGGGACTCATACTCACCCTGTCTAGCTGCAGCATTTATTTCAGCAATAGTCATACCCTCAAACAACTGTCTGTTACGTAGTCTTTCTTTTGCACGATCCTTTGCATCAAACCCAAACAGTGTTTTAAATACACTAGTATCAGTCTCACCTCTTTCCATCTTTGGCTTAGAGAAACCATAAAGCTGTCGTGTCTGTTCAGCTAATTCACCATCAGCAAACTCAAAGTCTACATCAGGTATGCTTGGCATATTTACAATAGCATCTATGTCAGCCTTACCTAAAGTCTTTACGCCTTTTGACTCTACAGTTTTTTGTAGCTTGTTGTAGAAATCTGCTATACCATTCATGCCAGAGTTCAGTGCATTCTGTATCTGTGCATCAGTAGCACCCAAAGCCCTAGCTCTCTGCCCTAGTTGTGCAGCTTGATTTGCTAACATCTTTTGTTTCGATACTTTAGGAATATTACGTTCAGCTAACTCTTCCTGCTCTTCTTCAAACTCTCTAGCATCAATTCTTCTCTGACGTATATCAGAAGCTAATCCGCTTGCAAGCTGTCCTGTAAATGCTTTTAAATCAAATGCCATTATACTAACCCTTTGCCATTAAGCCCATAGGCTTTTCTTCTACTGGTTCTTCTGTTGATTCAGGCTCTACTATATCTTTCAATAGTTCTACTCCTGGGTCACCTTGTTTATCAATATCAGATATGTACTTCATAGTAAGAGCTTTAAACTTTTGCATCTCTCTTTCATCTACTTCTTTCTGATAGTCACGATCATCATCTTTTACATCTAAGCCTGTCTGTGCCTTGATTGCATTTTTTAAAACGACATGTAGGTATGGTCCTATGATAAGACTTACATCTATAGAGTGTTTACCCTCCATCTGATTAGCTGTTAGCATAGACTGTACGATGGGCTTGAGTGGCACACCCATTTCACACACCATAGCAATATCATCTATGGCATCTTCATCTGTTATTCTTTCTATGTAGTACTGAAATACCTCTTCAACTTCCACCATTTCTGGGGGTTGTTCATAGGGGTACTTGCCTAACGGTGAAGTCATAGACATTCCTGGTATTGGTCTATCAAAGCGTCCTGCTGCCATAATCTTTTCCTATTTAGTAAATCCTGCGCCAAAGTATAAGCCTACTATAGCAGATACTATGTGCGTGTCTAGTGGTGTTATTACAAATCCTTGTGCATACTTCCATTTAATAACCTCTTCGCCTGGTCCGAAGATAAAGTCAAGGAAGCCTACCTGTATCTCAGTGTAACCTACGTATACACCTACCTCTGGATAGAACACAGCAACCAACTTCGGCAACACTATTATAGCAAAGACTGCAGATAATGCAATAAGTCTTCTCGTCCATGCAAAGTGTTTGTCGTTCTTTCCAGCGTTACGTGCCTCTGCTGCAAAGCTTGCATTAGCGTTGGCACGTTCCATGAGCATCTTATTCTGCTCCTGTTTCATCTTCATGCTCTGTCCCCATATGGACATCACCCCACCTAGTACGGTGGAGCCAAGCATTGTTATTAGTTCTAGTGGGAGTCCAAACATCAACGTGTTCCTAAGTTCATATAGTCAGGCTGAACTGTATCTAGTATGGAGGCCAATTCAGATTGACTTGTTTTTATTGGCTGACCAGATGTACTTCCTTCTATGGATACCCATATATCTGACATACGATCTAGTAAAGCCTTTTGTGATTTTTTACCCTTTAAGTAATTATTATAGCCTGTTTCTTTTAAAGCCTGTCTTCCAATTTTTTCCTGTAAAGCTGGGGTAAAAATCATATCTGGAGTAAGGTTAAGTTTGTCTGCCCAGTAATTCTTTTGGGGTTTTGCTGGTGTACCTTTAGGTCCAAATAATTGACTTTTAAGTAATTGATATTTACCAACCGCACTAGAGCCTAACTTAGTTCCACTAATCTTACCTTTAGATGCTTTAATAAGTTCTTTTTGAAAGTTAAAGACTTCTTGAAGAGTCATTTGTGTTATAGGTTTATCAGGTGCTGCAAGGCTACCATAAGCCAAGACCATATCATAAGGTGTTGTACCTATGCCTAAACTTTCTTGTCTCTGTAAACCTTCAGGCGTAGCCCCTTCCCCTACAGAAATCTTGTCTAGTATTGCCTGTGCAGGAGTTGGAGGTAGGTAGCCCATATAGTTATCTGTATCAGGTATACCTAAGTCATCATCAGATAGACTGTTTTCTATTGTTGGTACAGAAGCACTAGGTGTCATTATACCCTGTCCTACACTTGGGTCTGGACCCATACCACCAAAGCCACTCATATCTTCAGGTTCATATACTCTTTGATCCAAAGGTACACCAGACTGGTTGAACTTTCTTTGAGGGTCTTCATCACCCCTAGTGGATATCCTTAGTTCATAATTTTCAACAAGATTATTAACAACCTCTTCTTTAGACTTTACAGTTTTATCTGTAGGTATTATTAATTGGTTACCAGTGTATATTTTGTTTTTGTCTTTTATATTATTTCTTTTAACTAAGTCTTGTACAGTAGTGCCTGTCTTAGCAGCTATATCTGATAGAGTATCTCCTGCTTGTATTACATAAGGTACGTTAGCATCAGCAGACTTCAGACTTTCTATAGTTTTATTAACAGCTTGCTTTATGTCTGCCTGTCTTTGTTCTGTATCCATAAGCCCTTTGATAGTGTCGTTGATACCTTGTGCTGTTATCCTTCTAGCTTTGTATGTGTCTGCGCCCTCTAAAGGTTGCACTTCATCGTAAGTACTTGCTGCATATTCATCATCCTTAAAGTTCATAGAGGGTAATGGATTTGCAAGATCAAAGTTAACTGCATCATCTATACGTTTGTCCATAGCATCAAAGTCTATAGGCTTCATAGAATCTTTGTCATAGATAGATGGCTT
>Ga0209503_10000293_pt1 | contig 33619 bp, 34 predicted proteins | sample SouAtlMetagenome_2_FD_187448 | JGI IMG/M metagenome (GOLD analysis project Ga0209503, IMG submission 187448) | Marine eukaryotic phytoplankton communities from Atlantic Ocean - South Atlantic ANT15 Metagenome (SPAdes) (version 2) | ecosystem: Environmental > Aquatic > Marine > Oceanic | place... | reverse complement strand
TTGAGATGGGCTGGCATTGTTAGGACTGGGTTTCGATCTGATCCCAGCTCAGAGGCGTTCCAAAAGGGATCCTTGTGAGCGCCGATTTTCCGATCACGTCAGGAAGATATTTGGGCAGGAGGCCATTGCCGGGTCGAATCGAGCGAACATTGTCATGGGTCAGGGGTTCCCCTTTTTCGATGTCTTTGACTGCGAAAAGTGAACGCCGGAAAGCTCGTGAACTTTTTTGCGCCTCTGTGATTTCATAAGAAACCCGGCCGATGGAAGCGGTGGCCTCGCGGACGGCTTTGACCATTTCAGTAAACTCCTCGGGCTCGAGTGAAAAGTGAGAATCAGGGCCTCCGTCAGCCCGCCGAAAGGTCAGGTGTTTCTCGATAATGGCGGCACCAAGAGTCGCGGCAGCCACCGGGATGGCGGTGCCAAGAGTATGATCGGAAAGGCCCACAGGACAGTCGAACGAGTCACGGAGATCTTGGATCGTGGCGAGGTTCATTTCCTCCGGAGGTGCCGGGTAGGAGCTGACACATCGAAGAAGTGAAAGCTCCCGACAACCCGCCGACCGGGCGATGTCGACCGCTTCTTTGACCTCCTCTTTAGAAGCCATGCCCGTGGAAATAATGAGAGGTTTGCCGGTCTCGGCACAACGACGAATCAAATCGTGGTCGACGATCTCGAATGAAGCGATTTTGTATGCCGGGGCATTTAGTTCTTCAAGCAAGGTGATGGCGGTGGCGTCGAAGGGAGATGAAAAACAGTGAAGCCCTGCTGCGGCCGCTTCATCGAAAAGCTCTTGATGCCATTCCCATGGAGTGTGGGCTTCTTCGTAGAGGTTGTAAAGCCGCCGACCTTCCCACGCACTTCCCTTGCCAACTTGGAACGAAGGTGCATCGCAATCGATGGTGATCGTGTCAGCCCGATAGGTCTGTAGCTTGATGGCATCCGCCCCGGACTCGGCGGCAGCTCTCACCAGAGACTTCGCTTTTTCGATGCTCTGTCCGTGATTGGCGGAAAGCTCGGCGATGATGTAGCAAGGATGTCCTGATCCAATGGGGCGTCCTGAGATTTCGATCGAAGAATGGTTCATGATTTAACGTCGCAACTTCACCCGGTCGCTTTCGGATTGAATTGGATCTTCGACAAAATTTGCCAAGTGAAAAGTTCGAAGCGAAGCCATATTTGAAGTCTTGATCCACGCAATGATGGACTTGCCCGGGAATTTGTTGAGATGAAGCGAACAGGCCCGGTCCACGATGAGCGGGGCGAGCCCCAATCCGCGAGCCTGCGGAGCTAGGGAAAACGATATGACAAAACCTCCGTCGTCCTCATCAAAGCGGAGTTGGCCAAGACGGTTTTCACGGTCGTCATGCACCATGAACATCGTTCGCTTTGAATTTTCGAGTGAACGAGAGAGCCACTCCAGATGATCGTCCCATGGGACCGGATCGGAACTGAAGGACTGCTTCCTTGTGGTCGAATCATTGGCCCATTCCCAAAGAATTCTGGCGTCCTCCAAGGTCGCTTCCCTGAAGCGAATGGAGGGCAATTCCAGAGTGTCGCAGATACGAGAGCTACCTTGACCGTCTACGAGTTGATGCGAGGCGAGAGATAGTTTTGTTCTGGTTTCTTGCGAGCTGAGTAGGAGTTCCAGGGCGTTGGTGTCAATCGAGGTCTCTGACGATGTCAAATCAGCGAGCGGGAGCGCGGCTTGTAGGTCAACAAAGGCATCGCGAATATGATATTGGTTGTCGGCAATCGTTACGAGGCCCATCGGCAGTCCATGATGAGCCATCTCCAGGGAGGTCGTGCTTGGCGTTGTGATGCCGGTGTCCGCCCAGGAATAATGGGGTGCCAGCGAGGAAGGGCGGTCGATCAATTCGATGGCAGGATGATCAAATGAGCGCAATTTCCCATTTTCGGGATACGCTGGTCCCAGAACAATGCGACAGGAAGCACTCTCAAGATCGAGCTTCTGGACTATAAAGTAGGCTGCTTCGAAAGGGTCGGATCCTCCCATCGAAATAAGAATCCGCTTTGCAGTCTGAGAAGACATCATATCTGTGTCTCCCCGGATGAGTTCTTTACGAATGAGGATGTAAGGGGGCCCGGTCAGGAGATGAGACCCGGTTGGTAAATCTGGGTCATCGGCCAGAGGGAAAAGATTGGAATGAATGACACAGGCCGGTTGATGCCAGTTCTTTGAGCCAAAGTCAGAGATCACAGCCGTCTTTGTTCTCTCGGGAACTGGTAGCTCGGCTTGATAGGAAGCATCGAGATGATAGCCGTCGATGATTAGCCAATGAGGACGAAGCTCTGACAGTATCCGCCCGGTCGCAAAGAGGTTTTCTTTCTCTCCAAGATCGATGACCTGACAACCTTCATCGATCAGCCGTCGATTCAGTTTTTCCGGAATGGCACAGGTGAGGTAGAGGCAACGACCTCCGCGAGTGATCCACTCTTGGGCGATAGCCAGAGTGCGCATAATATGACCGATTCCTCCCTCGTGGGAAGCGTCAGCGCGAATGGCAAGACGTGGTCCAAGCTTCATTATGATGTCTCGGTCTCCTCTGCTAGACGATGAGGCCTTGTGTCCTATGTCCAAAGATGTGTCGCGCACCAATAACTCTGGTCTTTCTGGTAGGCAAATCAGAATTGCGCTGCTGCATATGCAATGCTAAGACAGGGTTAAAGTCCTTGTCGAGAATGAAGGTTGTGAGAGAGCTTGCGGAATCCCTCGTGCAACTTGCGGGCGTAGAAATCACAAATTCGGGGTGTGTGAGTGACGGTGGCATAGAACGAGTGTCGGTCCAGAGCTCCCAAATCTAGCATGATCGAGGTCGAGGCCGTGTGGGCAAGATGGCCAGTCCCGGTTGCGTCATTGGCGTTGGCTCTAGTAAGGACCTTCATGAGCGCTTTTCTAAAAGTTCATGGGCCAGCTCAGCGCAGGCCCAATCTTCTGGGGTATCTATGTCTTGGACGCGTTCCCTCGGCAAAATTACGGGAGCGGAGTTGACGGTGAAAACCCCATCGTGCTTTTTCAAGGAGGAAGGACGAAACCAATAGAATTGGCCGGCGTCATGGTAACATTCTTCAAGGTCCTGTGAGCGAAACTGCTCATACCTGGGTTCAATCATCTTCACCCGGCCATCTTCCTTGAGGGTCAGTGCACGTTGAATGGGGAAGGGAAAGGTGGTGATACTAAAAGCGAAGTCGAGCTCGCTATCTGAGTCTATAAGTTGAGCTCCTTTTTTGAGGTCGTCCGGGGTAACGAATGGCGCTGTGGCGTAGATGCAGCAAGCAGACTGTATTTTTAAATCGCTCAACTTCTGATAGGCCTCAACAGCATGTCTTAGGACAGCGAGTGTGGAGGCATGGTCGTCGGCCAGATCATGGGGACGCATAAATGGGGTCTCAGCGCCCCACTTGTTAGCGATTTTTGCAATCTCTTCGTCGTCGGTTGAAACAATAATGGCATCGAAACAACCAGAGTTTATGGCGGCCTCAATGGACCAGGCAATCATGGGCTTTCCGCGAAAGGTACGGATGTTTTTGCGGGGAATTCGTTTGCTGCCGCCGCGTGCCGGAATGATGGCGAGGTTCATCTTAAGAGGGAGTGGAGAGGTTTTTGACGACGCGGATGATACGGTCGAGGTCCGGGTCCCTGAGATCGGGGTAGAGAGGGAGGCTGAGCGCTTCGGAGTAATAAGTTTCCGCTTCCGGACATTTCCCTGGCTGGTATCCGTAGGTGTTTTGGTAGAAGGGTTGAAGGTGAACCGGGATGTAGAGGACCTGTGTTCCAATGCCGGCATCGCGGAGTTGTTGCATTACTTCGCTGCGGGATTTTTTGAGGGCGGGGAATTTTAAACGGATGGTGTAAAGGTGCCAGGATATCTCATTTAGGTCCTCCGGGCGGAGCAGTTGGGGCGTGGTGAGCCAAGGAAGGTCGGCAAAAGCTTCGTTGTAGGCTGCGACGATTTCGCGGCGTCGTGTGATGAAGGTAGGAAGTTTCTTGAGTTGGCTGAGTCCAAGAGCGCATTGCAGGTCGGTGATGCGAAAATTGTAGCCGAGTTCGTGCATTTCGTAATACCACGGGCCGCGTTCGATGCTCCCCTGAAAAGACGATTTGTCCCGGGTCATGCCGTGGGTACGAAGGAGGCGGGCCTTTGCGGCGTAGTCATCGTTATTGGTAACGAGGATACCTCCCTCGCCCGTGGTGAGGGTTTTGACAGGGTGGAAGCTGAAGGTGGTGATATCAGCCCAGGGATGTCCGCCTAGTTTGTAGCTGTTGCCGTCGACTTGGAAGCCGCCGCCGGTGCCGTGACAGGCATCTTCAATGATGACAGCTCCCTTGTCGTGGGCAATGCGAGCGATCTCCGGCATGTTGGCGGATTGGCCGGCGTAAGCTACTGCGACGACGGCCTTGGTGTCGGCTTGCCAAGTGGCTTCGAGTGATTTTGGGCAGAGTGTGTAGGTCTGCGGGTCGATATCACAGAAGTCGGGAGTCGCCCCGACAAAGGCCGCACAATTGGCCGAGGAAAGGAAGGTGTTGGTGCTGGTCACCACACGGTCGCCGGGACCAATGTCGGCGGCAAGCATCGCGAGGTGGAGCGCGGCGGTGGCATTGCAGACAACGACGGCGTGTTTTGCTCCAACGAATTCAGCGAAGGATTTTTCAAACTCTTCGATGAGAGGTCCGCAGGTGAGGAAATCGGATTGGAGTGCCTCGCAAACCGCATCGATATCATTTTGATCGATGTGGTGTTTACCGTAGGGTAGGAAATTCTCCGCCATCTGCTTTACTTATATGGGTGAGAAAGTTGGATCGCAATGTTCGACGATGAGATCGCGTATTTGCTTTACGGTGAGCCAATCGGTATTGTCGCCCGACGAATAGCAGAAGCCTTCGGGAACCGACTTGGCATTGTAGTGCGTCTGGTAGTTCTTAAGTGTTTCGGCGAAGGGGACGCCCATTTGGCTGGGGATGATGACGTAGTATCGGTCTGCCTCGATGGTGTTGGGCGAGTCGCTGGAGGTTATCATTTCCTCGTGGATTTTTTCTCCGGGTCGAATTCCGACAACCTCCTGCTTGCAACTTGGCGCGATGGCGGTGGCGACTTCGGTGATGCGGTAGGAGGGAATTTTTGGGACGAAGACCTCTCCGCCAATGGAATTTTTTACGGCATAGAAGACCATATCAACGCCTTCATCGAGTGAGATGTTGAAGCGGGTCATAGAGGTATCGGTGATGGGCAGGGTGCCGGAATCACGACGGTTCATGAAGAAGGGAATGACCGAGCCGCGCGAACCCATGACGTTGCCGTAGCGGACGACTGAAAAGCTGAGGTCCCGTTCTCCGACCATGTTGTTGGCGGCGATGAAGAGTTTGTCCGAGCAGAGCTTGGTCGCGCCGTAGAGGTTGACTGGGGCGGCGGCTTTGTCGGTGGAGAGAGCGACGACGCGTTTGACATCGGAATCGAGAACAGCCTCGATAATATTCTGCGCGCCCATGACGTTGGTCTTGATGCACTCGAAGGGGTTGTATTCCGCAGTGGGAACCTGCTTGAGGGCTGCGGCGTGGATGACAGTGTCGATTCCTTCGAGGGCCCGCTGGAAACGATCTTTGTCCCGAACGTCGCCGATGAAGTAGCGTAGCTGGGGGAATTCATCCGTCGAGAATTGCTGGGCCATCTCGAACTGCTTCAGTTCGTCACGAGAATAGACGACGATACGCTCTATTTGAGGGTGATCAGTGAGGAGGCGTTTGATGAAGCATTTACCAAATGAGCCGGTGCCACCGGTGATGAGGACGGATTTCCATGGAGTGGGAATTTGCATGAAGTTGACTTAAGTGGTGAGCGGAAAGTTCTTCCGAACAAGAGTTAGGGGGTTGTGGCGATCTTTGCGAGGACAGAGGCGACATTTTTGATGGAAGCCTCCCGTCCAATGCGAGAAATCCTAAAATAAGCTTCATCGGTCACTCCCTGAAGGGTGATTTGATTGAGACGAGCGAGAAACTGGCGAATGTCGTTTTCGGATGAGAGAGGGAAGGTGCCGTCCTTGATTTGCTCGATTGCTTTTTGGATATCTTCCTGAGAATTGACCTTCAGGACTCCTTTGATTTTCTCGCAGAACATTGTGCCAAAGAGAAAGACGGGTTTTTTCAGGAAGACACTTTCCCAGGCAACCGTGCCGGTGATGGCGGCAACCGCAAATGATTTCTGGGTGAGTTCGTGGGAGTTCGCAGTTTGCTCTGCAAAGACGATGTTTTTCTCCTTTTGTAAGGTGAGGTAGAAATTAGGGTATCGTTGCCAAAACCGCTGGGCTGGGTGCTCTTTCACGACCATGAGCATTCCTTCGGGTAGGGCGCGGGAGATGGTTATGATTGTGAGGCATTGGTCAACGTAAATGCCGCCCATCGGAGAGGTGCTGGCCTCCGGTTGGTAGTGGAGAGGGAAGTAGATGAAAGGATCCTTCGGTGGAGCGCTGATTTTGGGGAGCTTTTCATAGATTCGCTTTGGTTTCCGGCCGAAGAAAAATTGAGTGTAGCTATGGATGCGGATGATCCTTTTTTGTTTTTTATAAAATCGTTGCCGGAAGGTCAGCCCCTTACTGCTCATATAGAAGGGTAGCTTATTTTCGGTTCGAAGAATAATTTCTGCTTCGAGGTGTTTAGGGAAGTTTTTATGATCACTTATGTCGATTTCCTTGACGTCATCAATGGGGTCGAAGAGCCCGTCGAGGCTATCGGTGAGGATGAAGGAATCGATGATGCGGGTTTGGAAAAGAAACTGTGACCTGATGCCTAGATAAGAGGCGAGGTGATGGAGGATGAAGTCGAATGGATTGTGGGGAATGATGGAGAAGACGATCTGATTGATACGGTGCTTTGTGAGGATGCTGTAAGCAAAAGTGAGTTGCGCTAGGAAGAGGCGTTTTCGGTATTCATAGCGTCGGTAGGGGGTAGGGCTTTTGTGGGTGCGATCAAGCATCTTCAGGAAGAGCGGTTCAATCGGCCGCATGTGCTCGAGAACTTCTGCCGGAGGAAGAGTATCGTCAGGGTTTCCGCGGAATTGCTCCTTTCGATACCCTTCTTTTTGAGTGAAGTAGGTGTCTCTGAACTCCCTGAGGTAGTCTTTGATAGAAAGGTGGGCTACGAAATCATACTTATACTCTTGAAGGTGCTTAACCATCGACTCTTTGAGGGCGCTTTGGCCAAATCCGCAGAAAAAGACTCGTTTGTTGATGTGGGTTTTCGAGGGCATCACGCGCGGGGTTGGGCTGAGAGGGTGAAGTTTTCAAGCGCCTGAGCGATCCCGGAAGAGTCGTGGTGGCTGATGTGATCCAAGTGGTGGAGAAATTGAGTGAGGTCCTCTTCCGTGCAAATTTGCTTATTATTTTTTAGCGCGGACTCGATGTCGGCGATGCTTCTGATTCGATGAACTCCGGGAAGGTTTTGGTAGAATGCCTGGCCGAAGACAAAGACGCGTTTGTTGTGAAAAAGAGCAGTCCAGCCTAGATCTCCTGCGATGGTGGCAACTGCGAGTGAGTCCTTGATGAGTTGGATGCGATCAAGTCGAGGATGCACGAAGGAAATGTTTGGCTCATCTTCGAGAAGCTCGTAAAATCCGGGGGTCCGGTGGAGGTAGTGGGGCTGATTACTTTCTTGAACGAGCAGGGTGACTCCCTCTGGAAGTGCGCGGGCAGCCATGATGACAGCATAATAAGTGTCGATGAAAACTCCGCTTGCAGGAGTGATCGGGGAGTTCGCTTCATCTTCGAGGGGGAAGTAAACGAACTGAAGTGAATCGGTTGTTTTGACCTTTTTTAGGCGGGTGTGCGCGAGCCAAGAGGGAAACTTGTAGACGAGAGATTCAAGGATGCTGGAGGTGGTTTCGACTCGGGGAGATTTGTGGATTTCTCCAGCTTTCCGTCGGGCTCTTTCTTCGCTCAGGTGGGGCGGAAGTTCTTTTCCTTCGGGGGCGACACCGGGGAGAGCGCATTGAGCGAAAATACCCGAAAGGGTCGACCCAGCTAGGAAGGTGTGGTGCGCTGGAAGGGCGTGTATAAAGTGGTTAGTCAGGCCAAGTTGTTTACCAAGGGAGAACAGAATGAGGGAGCAAGGGTCACTCGGGAAGCGGGAGAAGATAAGCTGCTCGAATTGATGCTTTTTTAAGAATCCGAAAAAGAAGGAGAGAAGCGCGTAGTAGCAATGCTTGCGATATTCGTGTTCTTGAGCGTGGCGTGAATTTGAGGAGATTTGCTCCATCATTTTCATGACGACATTAGCATCGCTTTGGAGCGCTTGAATGAGATGCCTGCCGGGCATGTCTTTAGTGTGATGCTTTTCGTAATCCGTCATCGAGAGTGCTTCCTTTTGGGATAGGAAGATTTGGGCGGTATCTCCGAAGTGGTTGGCACATGAGAATAGACCCACAAGGTCGAATGATTGCGCTTCTAGGACCGAAGTGAGGGACTTGGTTTGGAGGGGGGAGTCAAAACCGCAAAAGAGAATTTTTTTCGGGATGTGTATTTTCTCCTCGAGCATCTTTTTTAGGGGAGGTTTAGCTTTTCCATGGGAAAGATGATGGAAGGGTGGTCGCGCTGCAGGCTCTTGATGAAGCGATTCCATCGCCGGGTGATTTTGCCAGTCTTCACTTGTTTGAAAATATTGAGTGCGGTTACTGTGACTCGATCGCCAAGTCCATCAACGATCATGAGTTTTCGTTCAGACTCATTGAGGTGCTGGAAAAGGATATTGCTCCCGTGAAGATCACCAATCAGGATGAGGCTATCGCTCAGGTAGAGACGGAGCCGGAAGAGGTGCTCGATGATTTCTTCGGCAGTTTCGGGTTGGTTCTCAAGGTAGAAATCAAGTGTTTTTGAGGTCGAGCCATCGTGATCTGCGACGTGCTCGTATAGATGTCCGGCTCCTCGATTGGTGTCACATGTTCCCAGATATCCGGCGACGTGGGTGAGTTCAATTTTCTGACGGTGAAGCTTATTATAGTAAGCGGTATCGGCCCGTTGACGCTTTCGCGCCTTTTTGTGATTTGTGGGCAACTTTATGATGATGGCGCCATCGTGTGGGTGTAAAAAGCACGTGCAGAAGACTCCCTGTCCAATGATTTGGCTTTCGGTTGAGAGGGTGATGGTTTTCTGGTTCACTGTTGCTTTGAATGACCTCGGTCAGAGAAGGGTGACGGGCTGAAGCTATAAATATGAGGTGAAAGGGTCGAGGAAGAAAAGTGGTGTAGCTTTGGGTTTCGATAGGGCAGGTGTTTACCGGATTGACTCCGCGAATGGTATGTTTAGCGCAGTGGGTTTACGACAGAGTGTGAGAACGCTTTAGATGATTTTTGGACCCTACTGGATCAAAATCTGGTTTTGTGGAGGCGCGTCCTGATAATTTTTCTGTTCGGCAGGACTTAGACCGGGGAGGCCAAATTTTTGCGACCGATGGTTACGCACATGGACAATTGATTCCGCTTTCGAAATGGTTCAAAAAGGAGAAGATTTGAGTTCTCCAAAAAAGAAGTAGGAAGCAAAGAGCTGTGATAGACGAAATGCTGAAACAGCTAGAATCAGTGGAGGTCTTAATCTCTCAGGGCTGCCGACTATATGCCCCACTGGGCGGTTGGAGCTGTGAAATGGAAGGGGGAAAGCTAACCCCTTGAGGCATTAGGGGACGCGTTGGGCAGAAACCGGATTGTCTTTCCTGAAGCGTTTTGTAACTTTGGCTCCATAATGAATGGACAGGAGGAGCAGTTGTCACTCGGGGAGTTCGAGGGGCAAGTGTCGGCTGGATTTGAGGAGGCGTTCAACGAGGGTTTTCTTTCTGATTTGTCGGGAAAAATGGCGATAGCATCCGAGGGTGTTCTATCAGATGGTCGGCATCGGGTCGTTGTTCTTCCATTGAACATTAATGGAGAAGAAATTCAGGTTGCGGTGAAGTCCTTTGGTAGTCAGAGAGGATGGAAAGATCGTTATGATCGGAATAAGGGGTCTAAGGCAGCCCGCTCATTCAAGTCGGCAAATTTCTTGTGTGAGAATGAGGTGGGAACACCCGATCCGATTGCTTATTTTGAACGATGGGAGGGGCAGAAGCTAGCCGAGAGTGTTTATATTTCTGCCTTTGTCGAGTCGCTCACGAGTTTTAAGGATTTGCTGATTCAGATTTATCGGAAGGAGTCGGATTGCAGGAATCTTGTGAGTCTTTTGACTCACGTAGCTGGTGCGATACGGAAGATGCATGACGCGGGTTTTTGGCATCGAGATCTGGGGAATCAAAACATGGAACTAAGGGAGCCGGAAGGGGCGGAGTGGGGAGAAGTTCAGTTCGTCGACCTAAACCGAGGCCGGATCAAAGAATCTCTCTCTTTGCAGGAGCGGGCTCAGGATTTTTCCAGGATTCGTCTTCCCTCCGCTTTTCTCGATGTGTTGGTGATGAATTATTGGGAGGGAAAGCCTCCGGCCAAATTTTCGAAGCGAATGAACTCCCTAAGAAATCGTTTTTACTGGTGGGAAAAAACCAGGAAGTGGCGCCACCCTCTGCGCAAGGGTTCAAAAGGTCCCGATATGGATTATCCTGAGGTGCAGGATATATGGATCTGGGATCGTGAGTCCGCCCAAGCTTCCATCACGATGAATCGGGATGAACGAAAGCGCTATTATTCGCGCGGTCGTCACACCAAGGTGGCTGGAGCGGTCCTGAAATCAGGGCGTAAGATTTGGAGGGAATATCAACAAAAACTTCCGCTAGCATTTGCGAACAAGATAGAGTTGAAGGGGCGTTTCGGGATGGCTCTGGAATCGGCTGATCTCGATTTCGGACGGCAGCTTGAGAGTTTGAATAAGTTGGAAGGGATGCCGATTTTGTTGAGATTCTGCCATCATGAGGGCATGGCTCAATGGCGAGCCGGAATTGCCCAAGTGGAGCGTTTGAAGGAGGCTGGTCGAGAGGTCATGATTGCGATGGTTCAGGATCGCAGGGCGGTGAAAGAGAGCGAATCGTGGGCTGAGTTTCTAAAGTTCGTCGTGGGTGAGGTCGGTGGCTTGGCGAGCCAGGTGGAGATTTGTCATGCGGTGAATCGTATGAAATGGGGAGTGCATGGGCCTGACGATCAGATGAGTTTGTTGGAGCCCGTGGTGGAATTACAGAATCGTTATCCGGAAATAATCTTCACGGGTCCGGCGTGCATCGATTTCGAATACCACTACGTTTTGTCAGCTCTTGAGAGCGCACCCGAGGGCTTGCGCTACGGAGCTCTCTCTCACCATCTTTATGTGGACCGGCGCGGAGCTCCCGAAAACTTCCAGGGGAACTTTAGTGCCCTGGAGAAATGTGCTCTTTTGTGCGCGATCGCGAAGGTGATGCCGCAATGCGATGAGCGAGTGGTTATTTCGGAGGTGAATTGGCCAATTGAGGGGACTGGAATTTGGTCCCCGGTGACTGCGACTTACATTGATCCAAGGGCCCCGGAACATCCTCTCAGTGTCTCCGAGCATGACTACGGGGTCTTTATGCTCAGGTATATGGTTATTACGGTTTGCTCGGGTTTTGTTGATCAGATTTATTGGTGGCGGCTGGTAGCTCATGGGTTTGGGCTGATTGATGAGCGAGGGGAGGGTGGTTGGCGCGAGCGAATTGGATTTAAGATGCTCCGCGTCTTTCTTGAGCAATTGGGCACGGCGACTTTCGTAGAGAAACTGGAAACAGAAGAAGAGGTCTATGCTCTTCGCTTCGAGCGGGAAAATGATGAAGTCACGATGATGTGGTGCAATGGACGGATTTTCACCGGCCCCTGGCCGAGTGAGTTTAAAAAAGTGCTTGATGCCTCGGGTGAGGACATCGAGCTAGAAGAAGTGGGCGATTCACCCGTTTATTTGCTCTCCTAAACCTTGCCCACGGCATGGGTTTCGAAGCCGATATTGCGGAGTGGTTCGAGGTCGAGAATGTTGCGGCCGTCAAAGAGGAAGGCGGGCTTGAGCATCTTGTCGAAGATCGCTTGGTAATCGAGTTTGGTAAACTCGTCCCACTCAGTGAGAATAGCGACAGCATGGGCGCTGTCGCAGGCCTCTTCGGCGGAAGAGTGGGTGTGCACTCCGGGATGATCTTCGGGGATTCCGATGTCGGCGCAGATCTGCTGGTGGGATACTTTTGGGTCGTAAATATGAACCTCGGCCTGTTCGTCGAGAAGGTCGCGGCAGATGTAGATTGCGGCGGACTCGCGGGTGTCGTTGGTGTCTTTTTTGAAGGCGAAGCCCAGGAGGGCGATCCTCTTGCCTGCAACGGTGTTAAAGAGGGTGGTGACTATCCGTTTGACGAAGCGCCTGCGCTGGTAGTCGTTCATCTTGATGACCTGCTCCCAGTATTCCGCAACTTCGGTGAGGCCGTAGTGCTCGCAGAGGTAGACAAGATTGAGGACATCTTTTTGGAAACACGACCCGCCAAAGCCGACGGAGGATTTTAGGAATTTTGGTCCAATGCGGGAATCTGTTCCCACGGCTCGGGCTACTTCATCGATATTCGCTTCGGTGGCCTCGCAGAGTGCCGAGATGGCGTTGATGGAGGAGATTCGCTGAGCAAGAAAGGCGTTGGCAGTAAGTTTGGAAAGTTCTGACGACCAGACGTTGGTGGTGAGAATTTTTTCGGAGGGAACCCAACGGGCGTAGATGTCGAAGAGTGTTTGGATCGCGGCCAGACCTTCGGGCGTTTGGTCTCCACCGATCAGGACACGGTCGGGATTTTGAAGGTCTCGTACGGCGGTGCCTTCGGCGAGGAACTCGGGGTTGGAGAGAACCTGAAATTTAGCCTCGGTGGGGCAGTTCTCGAGAATGGTTTTGATTGTCGAAGCAGTGCGAACCGGAAGAGTGGATTTTTCCACAACAATTTTGTCGGTGGTGGAAACCTCGGCGATTTTGCGTGCGCAGAGTTCGATATATTTTAAGTCGGAAGCTTTTCCTGCTCCGGTGCCGTAGGTTTTGGTCGGGGTGTTGACCGAGATGAAAATGATGTCGGCTTCATCCAAGTGTTTGTCGACGTCGGTTGAGAAAAAGAGATTTCGGTCGCGACATTCGAAGACGAGTTCGTCGAGTCCCAATTCGTAGATTGGGAGATTATCGCTATTCCAGGCGGCGATGCGGTCCGGATTGATATCGACGACGGTAATCTGGATGTCGGGACATTTATTCGCGATCATGGCCATCGTAGGGCCACCAACGTAACCAGCGCCGATGCAGCAAATTTTCATAAGGAGGTGAGGAATAGTCGATTATTTTGGAAGATGAAAGAGAAATATATTATATTTTTATGATGACATCAATATAACATTTATTGGGGAGGAGAAGTGAAAAGTTTTTGCGATTTTTTTGAGTCGCTTTAGATGTATTTCTTCGACGATGAAGGTGTCGACAGGATTTTTTTGATTCGAGATCTTCAGGAGCGCCTGGGAGACCATTTCGTTATTTTGAGAAAGATCGATCTGATGGTGCTCGACCGAGGCGAGGGTTGGGGGGAGGCCCAGGTCGGTGTCTTTGGCAAGCAAGGAAACGATTCTCAAGGGCGAGTCAGGGGTGGTGCCGGCAGGGTACTTGTGAAGGAAATCAAGGGGGCGTGTGCCTTGTAGTTTCCAACGTTCTTGCAGCCAGAGGACATCAGCGGGAGAGCTTCTCCAGGCTTGTTCGAGGCTGTCGGCGCAAGCCTGGGTGGTTGCTTCCGGAATGAGGTGCATATGAATGGTCCAGTGGCAGGGCGCGGAAGTTTCGCAGTGCATGCCTACGAGGGTGCCCTTCGCGCGGCGGGCGAGGAGGGCTGGCATGGGGGAGCAGGTGGTGGGACGTCCAAAGAACATCGCGGGGGCTCCCTTGGAACGGATGCGTTGATCAGAGAGGACACCGAGGATCCCTCCGTCGCGAATGAATTTGGTGAGTTTATGGGTGGAGGATTTTTTGGCGAAGAGATGAAGGCCACGGCGGGCTCTTCGTCTTTTGATGACCCGGTCGATGAGAGGGTTGCTTAGTGGGCGGTAATGGGTGCCGATTTGTGATTTGGTGCCGGTGAGAAAGCCGGTGTGTGCGAGGAGTTCCCAGTTGCCCATGTGGGGAACGACCCAGATAATTCCCTCGGTGCGGGTGGGGTCGGTTACGAGCTCGGAATTCACAAAAGTGATGTGAGAGAGAATTTGCTCGTCGGAGAGGAAGGGGATGCGAAAGGAGGTGAGCATGTTGGCCCCGAAGCGTTCGAAGACGTCGTGGGCAAGTTGATCGAGTTCCTCTTGGGGTTTTTCGTTTCGATAGGCGGTGCAGAGATTCCTAATGACAATTCTTCTGATATTGGGAAAGAGGCGGTATCCGATTCGGCCGAGGAATTCTCCCAGAGAAAAGACGGTGGGTAGACTGAGCAGGCGGAGTGCTTTCTCGGTCGTGCGAAATACGAGGTATTCGAGGCGATGAGAGAGAAGAATGCGAGGCGTTTTTGCCATGGGCTGCGAGAGCGTTAGCCGGAGACCGGGAAAAATCAAGACCGGGCGATCAGCTGATAGTAGTCGCAGAGAGCGGCGGCCTCGTGCTCGGTAGTGTAGTGATCCTCGAGGTGGGAATGACCGGCCCGGCCCATATCGAGAAGTTTTTCGGGATGGGCAATCAGTTTAGCGAGAGATTCCTGGGTGGCGTCGACATCCCCGCAGGGCACGGTAAATCCGTGAATTCCGTCGGTAATGATGTCCTGCCACGCTCCGGCATGTGAGGCGAGGACGGCGCAATTGGAAGCCATCGCTTCGAGGACGGTAAGCCCAAATCCTTCATTCCGCGAGAGGGCGGTGACAAGAGACATTCCCTGAAAAAGTCCGGGGAGTTCGCTGCTGGGGCGGGATCCGTGGAAGATGATGCGCTCGCTGAGTCCGGATTGAGCGACTTTGTCTTCGAGTTTTCTTTGGAAATCGCGGAACTTGGGCGTGGTTTCGCCGACGATAATGAGGGTTGGGTCGGGGTTGTCTTTTAAGAGTGGGATTGCGGAGTCGATGAGGACATCGACTCCTTTTTGAGGACGAACACGGCCGAAAATGCCGATGCCAAATTTTCCGGGGAAGCCGAGTTTTTTCCAAGCGGCGGATTTATCGGCGGGGGGGTGGTAGCGTCCGAGGTCGATGCCATGTGGAATGACGACATCGGGTTTATTTTCAAGATAGGAGGCGGCGGCCGAGCAAGTGGTGATAATGCCGTCCATTTTTCCCATGAGCCAGCGGGTGAAGCGCGAGTGATAACGCTGCGCGGTCGAGGTGAAGACGATCTTAAGATTGGCTCCTAGTTTTCGGGCGGTCAGCGCCTGAATCATTTCATTATTACGTCGAGCGTGGAAGACACGGGGCTCGTCTTTAAGCTTACGCAATTCACAAAAAGAAATGACGGGAACGTCATCGGGAAGATGATGTTTTCCAAGGACGGCGAGGGAGACTTTTTCGCGGACTTTCGGGAGGGTCTGCAGCATTGTCGAGGTCACGCCGGAGAAGCGTGGATTGGAATTGCCGAGAATGACGAGTGGGGCGGGCATGGTAGCTAGTCAGTCTCGGTAGGATCGTGATCCCGGGGTTGGAGACAGAGTCCAATTGTTCCAACAAGGAGGAGATAGCAGGCGAGGAGCTCGAGGTAGCTCTGGACTGTTTCGGGAATGTCATTGTGGTAGTTCTCGCCGAGGGTGGCTTTCCAAAGAAAAGAAGCGCCGAGAAAGCGGGCGAGAATGTAAATCATCATGAAGGCCGAGGCGAAAAACCCGGCGGCGGGATGGGAGGAGAAGTCGTTGAAGAATTGCGGGAAGTGTTTCCGGTGCTGGTGAAAGGTCCAGAGGACGCAAAGGCCAAGCGGGACGTAGAGAATTTCAACCGGGATTTTGATAAAAGGTTCGATGATGGAATCTCCTTCGCCAAGGGCGCCGGCTAGGGAGAAGGCCCCCATGATTTTGTAGAATGGGCCGATGTCGCCGGCGGGACGGGCCGCACCGAACCAGAAGGCGGCGCTAGCGAGAAGGAGGGCGAGTTGGAGGCCTTCGACAGCTCCTTCTTCGGTGGGTAGAACGGGATGGTCCGGAAGCCAGGCGGGGAAAAGGATCGCAACCGAGCCGAGGACGATCAAGCTGGCCGTGACAAGGCGATGTTTCCAGGATCTGGCTTGAGGCTCGCTCATTGGAGGCAGTTTGATCCGATGCGGGGAAGATGCAACTCCTAGTAATTGACCTCCAGCAGTGTGAGACCGTCGGAGGGGGCGCAATGGGGAGATTTTTTGCCTCCTGGTGTATTGACGAAGTCGTAGAGATCATCTTGCCGGAGGTATCCTTGGGCTGCTTGGACGGCGGCTCCGGTGAGGAGTCGGACCATTTTGTAGAGAAAGCCGTTGCCGGTGAAAGTAAGGAGGTAGTCGCCGTTGATTGGTGCAAAGTCGGAGCGGGTGATGGTGCGGATGTAGTTAGTGTCGGCGGTTTCATTGCCGCGATTGGCGGCGAAGGCCCGGAAGTCGTGTTCGCCGAGGTAAACGGAGAGGGCTTGGGTGAGGTCCTCAGGGTTGAGTTGGCGGGGAAGGTGCCAGGCTCTTTTCGCTAGGAAGGGCGGGAGGACAGGCTGGAGACAGAGGTGGTAGGTATAGGTTTTGGACTTGGCGGAAAAGCGGGCGTGAAAGTCGTCGGGCACTTCCTCGCAATCGAGAATACGGATGGCGGGAGGGAGTTTGGTGTTGAGCGCGGGAACCCAGTTGAAGGGGTTCATCGTGAGGTGTTCGGGGGCATCGAAGTGAGCGACCTGCCCGAGTGCATGGACGCCGGCGTCGGTGCGTCCGGAACCGTGGAGACGGGTTGGTTCTTTGGCAACTTCCTCGAGGGCTTTTTCGATGAGTTCCTGGACGGTGACGCTGTTTGGTTGGATTTGCCAACCGGCGAAGGAAGTGCCGTCATAGGCGATGGTGAGTTTGAGGCGCATTACCAACCGAGATAGTCTTTGAGGATTTCGAGGGCCGCCGCTTGGTCGATGACGCACTTTTGCTGTTTTGCCTTGCGACCGGCCGAGCGGAGTTTTTCGGAGGCCGTCACGGTTGTGAAGCGTTCGTCGAAGAGGGTGAGGGGAATGTCGCCGAGATTGGTTCTCAATTCTTTGCCGAACTTGCGGACCTTTTTTGAACTTGTGCCTTCCGAGCCATCCATACGGAGGGGGAGCCCGAGAACGACGGCCTGAATCTTGCGCTCGGTAATGACCTCGAGGATGCGGGGAATGATTTCAGTCCTCCGGCAATCGATTGTTTCGACGGGATGGGTTCCAATGCCAAACTCATCCGTCGCAGCGAGCCCGATGCGGGCGTCTCCGTGGTCGATGGCGAGAATGGGGTGGGTCATTTAACGAGTCGAGGGATCGTGCTGATTGCGGTTGCAACAATAATAGCTCATGAGATGCTGAGGGTGTCGCGACGATCCATGATGCCTAAAATTATCAGAAGTAGGCCGCCGAAGCCGACAGCAAGAATAAGTATGAAGACGGGTTGGGTGGAATCTTTTCTTATTTAGAGGAGCTCTGTGGGAAGTTTCGGGCCGAGGTTTTTGATGGCGTCGGCTTGGTGTCGGTTGGCTACAAGGAGCGCGTCGTCGGTTTGGACGACAATGAGGTCGTCGACTCCGAGGAGGGCGATGCGGGAGTCTTTGCGGGCGTTGAAGACGATGTTGTTGGAGGCGTCGATCTCGGTGATTTCGGTGTTGGTCTGGTTTTGATCGCCCTGGGTGGGGAAGTATTTCGCGATGGAGATCCAGGATCCGACGTCGTCCCAGTCGAAGGTGGCTTCGATATTGAGGACGCGGGAGGCTTTTTCCATAAGAGCGTAGTCGATGGAGATGGGGGTGAGGTCTGGAAATTTTTCCGCTGTGGTGGCGATGACGTCGTTGGAGTCCTTGAGCTGATCAATGAAGCCGGCGAGTTCCGGTGTGTGTTCACGAAGTTCGTTGGTGACGGTTTTTAGCGACCAAACAAACATGCCGGCATTCCAGGCAAAGTTGCCTTGGCGAAGGTATTCTTCGGCGAGTTCAGGATTGGGTTTTTCGCGGAAGGTGGTGACCTCCATGGCCTCGTGAGTGGTGTCGAAACCGAGAGCGGCGGCTGGTCCGCGCTCGACGTATCCATAAGAAGGGCAAGGCCATGTGGGCTTGATCCCGATAGTGACGAGGGCGAAGGTTTGGGAGGCGATGGTGAGGCTATCGCCGAGGACGGACTGGAAGGAATCGGTGTCCTGGATGAGTTGGTCGGAGGGGAGGACGGCCATGGTGGCGTCGGGATTTCGTGCGGCGATGAGTCCGATGCCGAGAGCAACGGCGGGAGCGGTGTCGCGTTTGGCGGGTTCGGCGAAGATGTTTTCGGCGGGGAGTTTGGTCGCGATTTTGCGAACGGCTTCTTCTTGGAGCGAGTTGGTTAGAATGAGAATGTTTTCAACGGGGATCAGTCCTTCGAGGCGGTTGATGGTTTGATTGAGAAGAGTGGAGTCGTCGAAGAGGTTGAGAAGTTGCTTTGGTTTGGCATTTCTGCTGAGGGGCCAGAAGCGGGCTCCGCTGCCACCAGCGAGAATCAGGGCATAGTTGTTGCTCATCTCGGACATTCAATCGATTGGGGTGCGGATTGTCAAAACCGTCTAGCGTCCCTTTTTCTGTTGGGGTGAGGTGATCTCTGCGCTATAGTATGTCCATGAACGATTCCTATGACGAACGCGACTGGGTGGATACAACGGCAGCTTTCGCTCCGGCAGTGCTTGGTGCGGCAGCAGGTTTGCTGGTGGCTGATGTCCTTAGTGACGAAGCGCGCAGGCCGGTTGGTCTCTCTCTGGCTTGTCTCGGATTGGCTGCGCTGACACCGATGTTGGTGGAGACCATGATTGATAAACTGAATGGACCAGGAACTCATCGCGGGTCACAGCGCACTTTGCGCGGGATTCGGGACTCCGGTCTCCCTCCCCGTGATATCAGCTATGTTGGTGCCGAATTGGGTGACGAGCTGGGAGTTGGCTAAACAATTCGCAGTTGCGAACTAATTTCCCGGACGGTTTCCTCGAAGCCAGTTCGGAACGGAATGCGGGCTTTCCAGCCGAGCGATTCCAAAGAGTGCCGGGTTGCGAGGGCGTATCGGGTGTCATGCCCGGGACGGTCATCGACATGACTGATGAGGGATTCGGGTTTTCCGAGCTGCTTCAAAATGGTGCGGGCGATGCCGAGGTTGGTGTGTTCATCGCGGGCACCGAGGTGGTAAATCTTTCCCGGAGTGCCGTGTTCAAAGGCTGCGATCAATCCGAGGGCGCAATCCTCGACGTGGATCCAATCGCGGATTTGCTGACCGGAGCCGTATATGGGGAGGGGTTCGTCGCGCATGGCGTGATAAATAAGAGTGGGGATGAGCTTTTCCCTATGCTGGCGTGGCCCGTAGTTATTCGTGCAGCGAGCGATGACAACATCCTGAAGATAAGTGGTGTGAGCCGCGATGGTGAGGAGGTCGGCGCTGGCCTTGCTTGCGGAATAGGGGGAAGAAGGGCGGAGCTTGGTGAATTCGTCGAATTTTTGCGGAAAGGGAGTCGAGCCATAGACCTCGTCGGTGGAGCATTGAAGGAAGGGCACTTTGAGGAGCCGGCATATTTCCAGTAAGGACGAGGCTCCGATTACATTGGTGAGGGCAAACTCCTGGGTGCTTGCGATTGAGCGATCAACGTGGGATTCTGCGGCGAGATTCATGACGCCGGTGAATTGGTGTTCTTCGATGAGTCGGGTGGTGAGAGATTGGTCAAGGATGTCTCCTTCCACAATGGTGAGGCGGGAATCGTGATCGGGCCCGACAAGGTGATTTCGGTCGCCCGCATAGGTGAATTTATCGAGGACGATGAGTCTTTCGACTTCGGATCTTTCCAGAATTTTTCTGACCAGAGTTGAGCCGATGAAACCAGCACCACCTGTGAGCAATAGGGAAGAGAGCGACCGCATCAACGAAAAGGTATCTGTTTGAGCGGTGAGTGAAAGAGAAAGATCTTCTCTCTAATGGGAATCCCATTGACCGCCCGCTGATCCTGTGATCATTTAATTCCAAGATGAAACCACTTTATATTTTTACTATGGGTGGACTGGCCGTTGCGTTGGTTTCCTGTGGAGCCTTGAAAAATTTCCAGCAGCCAATGGGTGGAAGCACTGGTTTTGATCCTTTGGCTGCGCCCGGAGCGTTGCAAAACAACTCTGCTGTTGTAGTTCCTACGGCGCCGAGTTACACATCGGGACAGTGGGTGGAGACCTCCATGCCTAATGCGACCTTCTTCCGGAATGTTCCAAGCGGAAACGCAACTGCTGATAAGATGTTGGCGGTAGCTACGCCGGTGAAAGTCATTTCGACCTCGGGGACCTATGTCAAAGTCGAGCTGGATTCGGGGGATGTGGGCTTTGTTCCTGAGATTATGGTTGCCGAGCGTTCGGCTGCCTCGATTGTCCCGTTACCACCTCCGCCTAGAGATGGCGTGGCTCCTGAGCCTGAGATTCCCGGCCTGCCTGTGACCCCTCTTCCCGATGTGGCTCCTCCCCCCGAAGTGCCGGGAATTACTCCTCCGCAAAACGTCGATTAATTGTCGGAACTACTTTTCAAACGGTCCGAGAAAGCCTCGGGCCGTTTTTTTGGCTTTATCGTTGGGTCGATCATTTGAGAATACCTCTCGTCATGCCTGAAATTATTTCCTCGCTCGTCACTCTCGGCCTTCTCGTATTACTGCAAGCAGTTCTCGGATTCGACAATTTACTCTACATTTCCCTCGAGTCCCAGCGGGCTCCGGAGAGTGAGCAAAGCCGGGTGAGGAAATTGGGAATCGGGATCGCGGTTGGGTTGAGAATTGTTCTGCTCTTTGTGCTGATCAATCTCGTTGAGGCCTTGCAGGATCCCTTTTTCACAATTGCCAGCGGAGGCTGGGTCGAGGGAACGTTTAACTTTCACAGTGTGATCGTTCTTTTTGGAGGAGTTTTTATTCTCTACACCGCGACCAAGGAAATCATTCACATGATGTCTCTCGAGGAAGACGGAAAAGTTGTCGAGCGGAAGCCCAGTTCATCCAAGAAAGTGATTGGGCTGATTGTTTTTATGAACGTGATTTTTTCCTTCGATTCCATATTGAGTGCGATGGCCTTGGCGAGTGTGAAAGATGAATCTGGAATGACAACGGGGTATCAAACTGGAATCATGACCGTCGCGATTGTCATTGGTGGATTGATCATGATTCTTCTCGCCGACAAGGTGACGACCTTTCTTCAGCGCAATCGAATGTATGAGGTGTTGGGGCTTTTCGTCCTCTTTGTGGTAGGCATTATGCTGCTGACCGAAGGCGCGCATTTGGCGCACCTCAAGTTCTTTGGTGATCCAATCCACGCGATGACTAAGACGACCTTCTATTTCGTCATCGGCGTGCTTCTTCTCACTGATATCGTGCAGGCACGGTATCAGAAGAAGATAAACGCGGAGAAGATGCGCCGGGCTAAGGTCGAGGGCTAGCGGGCGTGGAGACCAGCGGGGGGATGGATCATGCGGGCCACGGGCACGATGATGTTTGGCGCCTCGGATAATCCGTGGATTCCGGCGAGATCGATCCTACCTTCCCATGACATGTAGTTGGTAATGTTCATTGCTTCAAGAGTTATTAGGTTTGACCGTTGGGGAAAAGCCTGATTGCGATTGTTGAAAAAAAAGGCACTCTTCTCGGTAGTTCAACAATGCTGATGAATTCCAACCGCAGAAAATTCCTCGGAGGCGCCGCGGCGTGGCTGGCCCTGCCAGCTTCCGCCGAATCCGGACGTTCTCTAAAGACGATCTCACTGTTTCATACGACCGATCTCCATGGCCATATTCTCCCTACGGTGAGTTACGAAGGCATCGGCAACCTGGGAGGGCTTGCCCGTTGTGCGACACAGATACGTAAGTGGCGAAAAGATTGCCCTGATCATTTATTGTTCGATATTGGCGATGTTTATCAAGGAACGGTTGAGGGTTACCAAACCAAGGGAGGCGTCATGATCGATAGCTTCAACAAGATGAAATACGACGGCTGGGTTTTGGGGAATCACGAGTTCGATTGGGGGCTGGATGTCGTTGAGGCAGCGGTAAATCGCTCATCGATGCCGGTGGTCACGGGGAATGTCGCGGTGGATGGAAAACGGGCGGGTGCAATTGAAGGAAATGCCTTTTCAAAACTGGCTCCGTGGATCGTGCGTGAGGTGGGCGGATTTCGGATTGGCTTGATTGGATTGGTGACGCCGGGAATTCCCTACTGGTCGCGACCGGAGTTGTTGAAAGGGTTTGGCGTTTTTGATCCGGAGGAAAGTCTTAAGCAATGTGTCGATGAATTGCGCGCTGAGAAGGTCGATGCGATAGTTGTGCTCGGCCACATGGGTTATCGTTATAAAGAGGACTACGCCAATCCGATTCAATCCCTGCTGAAGAAGGTTCGTGGAATCGATGTCTATATCGGAGGCCATTCCCACCAGGATCGTCCGAGTTGGTATTCTTTTGGCGTGCTTTGCACGCAGGCAAATTACCATGGCTTGAACTGCGGACGGGTTGATTTGGCCTTTGATCTGGAGTCGCGCAAGCTGGTTCATCGCAATGCCTGGACGGTCTTGATGGATGGCCGGGTTGATTTGGATCCGCTTATCCTCGAAAGCACAAAGTCAGTAGTTGAGGCCGCGGATGAGAGAAGAAAGTCGGTGATTGGCGAGGTGAAGTCTGCCATTTCGACCTACGGAAAGAAGAGTAAGTTTTGGAAGCTTCTATGTGAGTCCTTCAAAGTTTCGGCAGCAAAGCATGGCGTTCAGGCTGACGGGGTTTTTCATGGGACCTTCGAGGCAAAAAAAGTTCTTCCCGGGAAAAAGACGATCGAAGATGCCTGGTCATGGATTCCCTACGAAAACTGGCTGGTACAGGCGTCGGTCACCGGAGAGCAGATCCGTGAAATCATCGCGGAGGAACAAACCGTGCGTTATTCTGACCGCGGACTTTATGGGCTCGATGAGGAAACTCTCGAGAACGACAAGCGCTACATCATTCTCTTCAATAGTTACGACAGCCAGTCGGGCGGGAAGAAACTGCCAAAGCTCCGCGATATTCTCGAGGAGCCATCGAGTCAGACGAAACTCATTCCACTCACCACCCGCGAGGCGGTCATTGATTACTTCGCGGATATGAAAGAGATCGGCTAGACCTTTACGCCGCCGAGGTAGGTGCTCTGAACTTCGAAGTATTCGTTGAGGACAACGAAGTCGGCGAGGAATCCAGGTTCAAGTTTTCCGCGGTCTGCTAAGCCCAAAGTATGGGCCTGGTTCCACGAGGTCGTCTCTACCAGCTCGTGAATTGGAATTCGGGTGAATTCGTGGATGTGCCGCAGGCCAGCGGGATACTTTAGGGTTGAGCCAGCGAGCGCTCCATTGCTCTTGAGGCGGGCGATGCTGTCTTCGATAACAACCTCTAATCCACCTAACTCCATTTCGCCGTCCTTTTTCCAGGAGGCCGCCACCGAGTCGGTGATGAGCATGAGACGGTTGGTTTTGATTTTTTCAAAGATCAATTGGAGCATTTCCGGTGCGAGATGAACGCCATCGGCGATGAGTTCGATCTTCAGGCTGTCCTCGATGAGACCGGCTCCTACGGCTCCAATCTCACGATGGTGTAGTCCGGTCATGGCATTGCCATAGTGGGTGAGGTGGCTGAGCCCAATGCCCATTGCCTCCATGATTTCATCGTAACTGGCTTTGGTGTGAGCCGCCGAGGCAATGATGCCGAGTGAATGGGCCTCGCGGACGAGATTGAGTCCTCCGGGAAGTTCGGGAGCGAGGGAGAGAATGCTGGCTGGGAAAATTTCGTGGAGCTCGCGGAGTTCCGCAGGGTCGGATGGGCGGACAAATTCGGGGTTTTGAGCACCGGCTTGATCGCGATTAATGAAGGGACCCTCGAGATGCATGCCCGGGACGCGGAGGGGGGCGGACGGAGCCCAGTCGGCGATCGTTTGCACAATTTCACGAAGCTTGTCCTTGGGTTGGGTTAAGGTGGTGGGCAGCCAGGTGGTAACTCCCTCGGCGAGTTTCTTTTTGGCGATGTGTTGCAGGCTGTCGGGGGAGGCGTCGCAAACATCACAGCCATCTGCGCCGTGGGCATGAATGTCGATAAAGCCGGGGAGGAGGCGATTTCCTTCGAGATCGATCCCTTCGTTTGATTCGGCGAGTTCGGACATCGAACCAAGCCGAGTGATCAGGCCATTATCGACTTGGACAAACCCGTTTTCTTCCGTCAGGCCGGGTGAAATTAGGTGAGCGTTTTTGAGGAGCATTAGTTGATTAGCAGGTTCCAGGATCTTTTAAGATAGTTGGCCCCTGAGATCAAAGTGAGGGCGAAGGCTCCCCAGAGAGAGATGATGAAGAGGTGGTTCTCCGGGGTGGAGAGCGTTTGAAAGAAACCGACGAAAGCTCCTGGGTTTTCAATGGGCCCCATCATGAGCCATACGAGGCAGGTGATGCCATAGGTGAGCTGAAAGGTGGTTTTCCATTTTCCCAGTCGGTCGGCGGCGATGACCTCGCCTTTTTCCACTGCGATCTGGCGGAGGCCGGTGACGAGGAATTCGCGTCCGATGATCACGATGGTGATCCAAGGTGGGCAAAGTCCCACACTGCTGAAGAGGACGAAGGCGGAGGCAACGAGAATCTTATCGGCCAGAGGATCCATGAGCTTGCCGAGCGAAGTGACGAGATTGAGTTTTCGGGCAAGGTAGCCATCGAGCCAATCGGAGATGGCGGCCATAACAAAGGTCACCAGAGCGACAAGGTATCCTGAAAAACCTCCCCAACTTGCAGCGATGACAAAGATGGCCGTTAAAACAAGCCGGGCAAAGGTGATGGAATTGGGAAGATTCAAAGGTAAGAAGAGTGTGTCGTATCTGGAGACTACCGACAATCTTTTGCGTTAATAAATGATATCCATCGCGATGAGTCAGGAGGAATCTAACCTGGTGGCCATTGGAGCTGACGCCCGGCGAGGAGGTGGAGATGTAAATGGGGCACGGCTTCTCCCCCGTGGGGGCCATTGTTAATAATGACTCGGAAGCCATCTTCGGCGTGGCCTTCCTGGCGGGCGATCTCGCCGACTTTCAGGAGGAGATGGCCCAGGAGTTCCTGGTCGTCGGCAGAGGTTTCGGCGATGCGAACGACTGGTTTTTTGGGAATGAGAAGAAGGTGGACCGGGGCTTGGGGCGAAATGTCGCGGAAGCAGAGGCAGAGATCGTCTTCGTAGACGATGTCGGCGGGAATTTCACGGGCGATGATTTTTTCGAACAAGGTCATCTTATAGGTCGACCGAAAGGGTGATTCTTCTTTGTTTGAGTTGGGCGTCTTGTCTGAAGCCTTCGAGGAAGGCAACGATTTCGGAGCAAAGTTGCTGGCAGGCCTTGGTGGTGGTTTTTCCGCCCCGCATGATACTGGCGCTCTCCTTAATATCGCAAAAGCGAATGGATTCGGCACCGCATTCCCGGAGAAGGTTGATTTCCTCGGTCAGCAGGCAGAAAAAGACGAGTTCGAATCCATTGCCAGCTTCGCGAGCAGATTTGACGAGGGAAACGGTGATGGGGGGAGCGAGGGGGACGAGATTGTTGGCGATGGCGTCGCAACCGATTTTGCGAAGCATGACGCGCATGCGTTCGTAGAGGTCTTCGAGCGGGAGAACCCGAAGGGGGCAGCGGTGCTCTAGGTAGTGCATCACGCCGTCGCGAATGTCGTCGATAAAGGGAAAGTCGTGGCGGTTGCTTGCGATGGCCGCCCGGCTCAGGGATTCGTCAATCCATTCGGTGCCGTAGCCCACCACATGATGGTGGCCGACTTTGAGCACGGGGAGGTTGCCGACGATGCAGATCATTGAAGGTTATTTGAAAAGTTTCCGCTGCATCGCGTCGGTGCGGGCGCGGTTTTCGAGCGCTTGTATTTCGCGGATGAATTCTCCGACGTCCTCGAATTGCCGGTAGACCGAGACGTAGCGGACGTAGGCTACGGGATCGATTTCATGGAGTTTGTCCATGACTTTGGCCCCGATACTGCCGGAAGGGACCTCGGTATGGTGGTCGCGGTGGAGCTCTGAGAGGATTTCATCGACGGCACGGTCAATTCGCTCCATGGAGACTTTGCGCTTCTCGCAGGCCTTGACGAGCCCTCGGAAGAGTTTTTCGCGGTTGATGGCCTCGCGGCTGCCGTCTTTTTTGATGACGCGAAGCTCGGTGCGCTCAATTTGCTCGTAGGTGGTGAAGCGGGATCCGCAGTTAAGACATTTGCGCCGTCGCCGAATCGTTGTACCATCCTTGGTACTCCGGGAGTCGATGACTTTGTCCTCGTGGGACCCGCACTGGATACAACGCATTCTTTTCTTGCTAAGCTGAGCGCAGACTCGATGGAGAAGGCGGGCTTCGGAAGAAAAAATCTCCCTGTTTCTCAGAAGTCATTCACAAGATCCGCAAACTTTGGGATCGGGCGGGGAAATCTAAAAAAACTGTCCCGCTCCCTAAATAATGGGGGCTCTAACAATAAAAAATCACTCTTCATCAACAATGGGATGAGAGAAATAATGGTGGTCGGTTCTTAAGGTACCTGAAAGATCTTGCACTGTAGGAAAAGATGGATTTTCTTTTCAAAAAAATCTTGTCGCCAGTCTCGGACGATGGCAAAGAGACCTCGCAACTGCGGGTGTAGCTCAGTGGTAGAGCGCGACCTTGCCAAGGTCGATGTCGACGGTTCGAATCCGTTCACCCGCTCCATTTTCCCTTAAAAGGTCCATGATTCTTTCATGGGCCTTTTTATTAGAGGGTGGTATCTGGAGGATGAGAACGAAGTTTGAGCCGGAGCAAAGCGGAGTCGGCGTGGGTGGAGTGGCTGAGGGCACTCCCTTCATCCGCGCCATTTTTATTTTGCGAAGAGCTCCAGGACGACCTTGCTGTAGAGGGCGTAGCCGCCGGTGATGAACATTCCAATACAACTGATCCAAAGCCCTATGTCCCAGGCCCGGCCGGGGGCGAGACGAGAGTCGCAGCGTTTGTAGCGGAAAAACAAAGCGGCCAGCCCCAGGAAGGGAAGCATAAGGGCGCCCATAAATCCGCCTGCGAGGACCAATTGTTTTGGGGCCCGGAAGAAAGCGTAACTTGCGAGGAAGAGAATGGGGAAAATGATACAGAAGACTTTGACCCAACGGCGGTATGACTCTTCGCTTCCATTGATGAGGCCGAAAATTCTCATCGCGTCGGCACTGACTCGCGCGTGGCTGGCAGTGGCAACGAAGTAGGTCGAGTAAAGAACGGCAAAGGCGCCGAAGAGGAAGATGGCTTGCGCTGCTGACCCGAAGACGGGGGCATACATTTCTCCGAGAGTGCGGACCATTTGGTCGCCCGAGGGATCGAGTCCGGTTCGCCCTAGAATAGCCGCTCCGAGAAGGTAAAAGGCGATGGTTGCCGAGGTGTAGACGATCATCGAGCACCAGGCATCCCAACGAAGGACTTTCATCCATCCCTCCGCGCGCGCGGCCCATTCGGGAGAATCGTCCCGCGGACCGGTCCATTTGGCATAGCCCTTTTCCTGGCACCAGTAAGGGTATTGGATGAGTTCGGTGGCTCCCACTCCGATGATGCCAAAGGCGGCTAGGGCAACGGTGAGGCCTTTGCCTTCAGGAATTTGGAATGTCATTCCCGATGTAAAGTCGGCCCAAGTGACCCGCCATTCGGGAAGTGACTGGAGATAGACAACATTGATGATCGTGACCAGGGTGAAGGTTGCGACCAGGGCTGTGGAGAAATTTTGGATGAGCCGGTATCGTCCGACGACAAGCAGGACGATGGAGACGATGGTAACGAGAAAGCACCAGATCAAAGAATCATGGGAAGTCGGTGCCGGTGAGGTTTCGGTTGCTTCTTTTGCCGCTGGTTCTGGGCTGGCTGCTTCCTCGGATCCAAAGCGCGTGGCGAGACCCTCCTCGACCTGTTTGCTGATGATTGTCTCGTGATATTCGTTTGCGACCCGGCCTGACTCAGTCAGTGGTTGTTGAATGGTGAGTGCTTGCCCCACTCCGCCGATAATTCCTCCGAGTTGGACGAGTGCGACCAGGCTGAAGACGAGCCAAAACCAGAGGAGCCAGTTCACACGGGTCCGTGGGCCGCTGACTTCGTTCATGCCGGACAGGGTAGTGCGTCCGGTGGTGATGGTGTAGCGTCCGAATTCGATTTGGACGAAGACTTTAATGAGGCAGCCAATGATGATGAGCCAGAGGAGGACAAAACCGGCTTCCGCCCCGACGGCGGTGGTGGCCACGAGTTCGCCTGAGCCTACGATGGCTCCTGCGATGATCAGGCCGGGTCCAAGTTGACGAAGAACTCCTCCAAAAGTTTTCGGCGGCTCTTTGATGGAAGATTGTTCGTTGTCAGGCATGGGCAATTGTTAGGGATGCAGGGCTTCGAGGACAAGGCGCGGGGGGACTTTTTTGAGGTGGGGAGAGATTGGCAAGGTTGTGTTGCCTCTCTTATTCTGAGATAAGCCTCACATGAAACTCTTGGTGTATGTCGTTCTCGTTTCGATTTTTTCAGGGGCTCTCTTCGCGGGGGCGCCGAATGTGATTCTGATCATGGCCGATGATCTTGGATATGGTGATGTGTCGTGTTATGGGAGCAATCTCAACAGGACTCCCGTTCTCGACAAGATGGCGTCCGAGGGTGTGAAATTGACGGATTATCATTCGGGATCAACGGTGTGTACTCCGTCGAGGATGGCGCTGATGACCGGAATGTATCCACCCCGCGTGGGATGGAAAGGCGGCGTTCTCGGATTTAAGATGAGGATGTCGGGAGGTTTGTCGGCGGAGGCGCGAACAATGGCCGAGGTGTTCAAGGACGCTGGATACCGGACCGGGATATCCGGGAAGTGGCATTTGGGTGATGCTCCCGAGCGTCTCCCGCAAGGGCAGGGATTTGAGCACGCATTCTATATTACAGCGAGTAACAACCAGACGAAAAAGCTTTGGCGGAACGGCAAGTTGATCGCCGAACCTTTTACCAATCGCCGGCTTAGCGAGGAATTCACGAAGGAGGCGATTTCCTTTATCAAGAAAGAGCGAACCCGGCCTTTTTTCCTCTACATGCCGTATACGGCGCCGCATTTCCCAGTCGAGGCTCACCCGGATTGGAGTGGAAAGTCCGCGAACAAAGCATATGGCGATGTTGTGGAGGAGCTGGACGCCCGTCTGGGAGAGATTTTGAAAAGCCTGCGGGAGTTGGAGATCGAAAAGGAGACGATTGTCATTTTCACTTCGGACAACGGACCCCAGGGAGGGCGAAAGAACAAGACCGTGGCGGATCCTTATCGGGGTGGAAAGTGGAGTGTCCTTGAAGGGGGAACGCGGGTGCCTTGTGTCATTTCCTGGCCGGGGAAATTGCCCAAGGGGAAAGTTTGCAAGGAATTGGTTGCGTCCATTGATTTACTTCCAAGCTTAGCCACCGCCTGTGGGATTGAGCTGGAGAGGAAGCGTGAGCTTCCTCTGGATGGTGTCTCAGTATGGAACACGCTCAAAGGAGACGAGGGTCCACATCTCCGCAAAGACATGCTTTATTGGGATGGTTGGGCTGTGCCACAAGCAATTCGGGTTGGGCAGTGGAAGTTGTATTTCGATCAGGTCAAGGAGGTGAAGGGGTCAAAGGAAGGGCCGGTGCTGATTGATCTCTCAACTGACATCGCCGAGGAAGAGGATTTCAGTAAGGACCACCCAGATCGTGTTGATGAGATGTTGGCATTGGCCCGGAAGCGTTTGGAAGCAATTAAGGCAAAGAGCATTTCTCTCGGTGGCGAACCCCAGCAGTTTCCAAAGACAAAGGTGCCGCGATGGTTGGTGAAGTAGTCTTATTTTCCCAACTTGCTCCGCGTTCTTGAAGAGTCATTCTGGAGTGGTATATTACGCCCCAAGAATGGAGCAAAAATCAGACCCATACGCTCTAGAAGGCGTGAAAAATCGGGCCCCAAGGCGCTTTCCCTGGTTCACCGTCTTTTTGGGAATGGTGGCTCTGGGCCTCGTCGCGGTCGTTTTTTCCCCGGTTCCGGAGAAAGTCCGTCGCAAGGTGGGATTGGCCAAGGAAAAGCCCGTCTCCAAGCCTCTACCACTGCCTGAGCCAGAGAAGATTATCGTGAAGGAAGAGGTGATCGTGGAGAAGCGGGTGGACGTCCGGCCTCCTTATTATCAGGTGCAGCCAAATACCTTGATTTCGAAAAGTTCGATGGGAATCGATGTCAAAACGGTGGTGGAGGAGAAAAAGGGGCTGATTGCGTCGGCGGAACGGAAGCGGGATGGCAGCTATGAGGCGGAGTACACCCTCAAGGTAAATCGACCCGCGGCTGCGAAGTCATTGATGGAGCTGAAGCTGATGAATGCCAATCTGGATAAGATTTTGCCTGGCCTGCCGAGATTGCTGAAGAAGTCGACGGTCTCGCCCTTCTTTGAGAAGCTCTACGACAATAAATTATCCCGGCTAAAGCGAAATGCGGGCCGGTTTGACAAGCTCCTGACGAAGCACAATTACTTCGACTGCCAAACCATGCTGGAAATGGAGCATCCCGAATCGAAGCAGAAGATCTTTTTGATGCAGGGCGATATGGATGTCGTTTCCGATGGCTCCGATGGGGACCGTTTGGCGACGATGTCGGACAAGATTGTTAATTCTTCGAATTATCAACCTTCGACGAGCTATGGCTGGTCAAAGATTGGGACGACGGAGAATCCACTCATCGCCGGATGGCGCAAGCGTTTGGCTGAAGCCAAGAAGGTAAACAATGCTACGGAGGTGACTCGATTGACGGCTGGTATTGAGGACATGAAGCGCCGGAGTTTTCTGATCGCGGATTATGATCCCTTCATCGTGATTCCCATCGACGTCATTCAGGATCGTGAAAGTGCCTGGGGGCCAAACGTGGGAGACTACGTGCTCGTGATTTATAAAGAGAAAATCTTCCCGGCTATTGTAGGCGATGCAGGGCCGAGTTTTAAGATCGGCGAGGGAAGTCTTCGCATGGCCAAGGCGCTCAACCCGAAAGCCAGTTCCTACAGCCGTCCGGTTTCGGAAGTGAATGTGACTTACGTTGTCTTCCCGAGAAGCTCTGGAAAATGGGGTCCGCCCAACTACGACGATTGGCGGAAGGAATGCGAGAAGTTGGTCAAAAAAATTGGCGGCTTGGGCGAAGGATATTCCCTAGAGCATTGGGAGGATACCTTTCCGAAAAAGGAAGAGATTGACGGGGATATTCCAGAGTGAGCTAAGACGGCTGACAAGTCGGGCACCAGGCCGTGGTGCGGGTGGCGATGGTGTCGCGGGCGAGTTCGCTTTTACATTTCGGGCAGGTGCCGCCTTTTTTCCAGCGATGTTGGAAGAGCCAGTTTTTAGGCGGGACGTTTTCGACGTAGGAACCAGGCGCAAAGCCGTCTTTTGATGCCGTCATGTTTTTCTCGGCGACATGTTTGAGCGCACCAAGTGCGACGAAACGGGTTTCTTTCCGAACGGCGGCGGGGTCAAGGTCGGCACAGAGTTCTCCGGGATAGATACCCATGCGCCAGCAAATTTCGTCGGCCATCCAGTTGCCGATGCCGGGGCAGGCGTTTTGGTCGAGGAGGAGCGCTTTGAGGGGCTTGCGCGGGTGCCGCTCGACGAGTTTGCGAACGTGGGCGAGGGAAAATTTGGAATCCTGGGGCTGGGGAGGAAATTCCGCCCAAGGATCTGCGCAATCGTGGAGCATGATGCGACCGAACATACGGTAGTCGTTGAAGATGAGTGCCGCCTTTTTGGTGCGGATAATAAGGTGGTCGTGCTTTTGGTCTTCGTGATCGGTCGAAGAGGTCGAGAGCTTGCCGGACATCCCGAGGTGGACTTCGAGATGAAGTTTCGGCGCGAAGGTGAAGAGCATACGCTTGCCGTGGGCTTTTGAGGAGAGGAGCTTCTTGCCTTTTAAAATACGCAGCGCCGGAGCGGGGCAATCACGGAAAATTCGGGCTTTGGGATGAACGTCGACCCCGGAAATGGATTCTCCTTGGTGTTTGGCCCATTGGCGGCGGGCAAGTTCGACTTCAGCAAGTTCTGGCATGGCGTAGACTTGTCGATTCAGGTTGATAGGTAAAATGATTTCTCAGGATGTCGGGCGTTCCATTGGCAATTGGCACGGGATGCGCTAAGAAAGAAGCCGTGGCGGATAAATCAATGGCTTTGATGGTAGTGAGCGACCTCGATGGGACCTTGCTGGATCACGGTGATTACTCCTTTGATCCGGTGCTGCCCATTCTGGACCGGATGGATGAAGCGGGGATTCCTCTGGTGGTGAATACCAGTAAAACGAGAGCCGAGTGGCTGGCGATTCGGGGAGATTTTGGGAATGAAGACCCGTTCATCGTCGAAAATGGCTCTGCGCTTTACGACGGTGATGACTGTGAGGTTTTCGGAACTCCGCGGGAGGAGATCTTGGAGACGCTGAAGCCTCTCCGGGCCAAGTATCGCCTCAAGGGATATTCAGATGCTACGATTGCTGAAATCATGGAGTGGACCGGGCTGGAGCGACAGTCGGCGGAGAGATCTGCGGATCGGCACTACAGTGAACCACTGGTTTGGCAGGACAGTGAGGAAAATGAAGAAGAGTTTTGTCAGCTGCTGGAAGAACGTGGTCTGACGACTTTGAGGGGAGGGCGCTTTCTGCATGTGCAGGGCCAGACCGATAAAGGGAAACCGCTGGCGTATTTTCGAAAAGGCGGGGCGGCCATCATTGGGCTGGGGGATCGTCCCAATGATCTCGCGATGCTGAAGGCTGCCGATATTGGAGTGGTAATTGCCTCGCCCGATGGCTTTGTCCTCGAGGCAAAGGATGTTCTGCGAAGCACCGAAACCGGCCCGCGCGGATGGGCCGAAGTGATGACCCAAATCTTAGATCAACTCAACATACCACAATCTACCAATGGCTGATTTTCACCAAGGCGGCGCCGTCGCGACACTTCACAATTTAACCAACCGAAGCATCGAGGAACTCGAGAGCGAGTTGGTGAAATTTTCAAAACGACGCCCCATGGGTTTGCTCTTACCTTCGCTATTTTCGGAGCTGGAGACCGATGCCATGCCTCAAATCATTTCCGAGGTGAAGCAGGTTCCCTATCTCAATGAAATTGTCATTGGCTTGGATCGCGCGACCGAGGACCAATATCGGGAAGCGTTGCAGTTTTTCAGTGTTCTGCCGCAACATCATCGGGTCTTGTGGAACGATGGGCCAAGGCTGCGCCAATTGGATGCCGAGTTGTCGGAGAAGGGGCTTGCTCCAAGTGAAGAAGGGAAAGGGCGCAACGTTTGGTATTGCCTCGGCTATATGTTGGCCAGCAATCGCGCGGAAGCGATCGCGCTTCATGATTGCGATATCACTACTTATGATCGCTCTCTGTTGGCTCGCTTGATCTACCCGATGGCAAATCCGCAGTTTAGCTATCAATTTGCGAAAGGATACTATCCACGGGTTGCGAACGGCAGTTTGAATGGCCGGGTGACCCGCTTGTTGGTGACGCCGCTTCTTCGCTCGCTG
>Ga0209503_10000292_pt1 | contig 33648 bp, 25 predicted proteins | sample SouAtlMetagenome_2_FD_187448 | JGI IMG/M metagenome (GOLD analysis project Ga0209503, IMG submission 187448) | Marine eukaryotic phytoplankton communities from Atlantic Ocean - South Atlantic ANT15 Metagenome (SPAdes) (version 2) | ecosystem: Environmental > Aquatic > Marine > Oceanic | place... | reverse complement strand
AAGCCAGTTCATTTGAAACCCAAACGGCGTTTAGGCATACCTTTAGCCATTTTCATTTGGATATAACACCGGTGTTTGCCGTGGTAAACTCTGTACCCAGAAAGCAGGTGGCAGAACAAAAAGCCCAGTGGTTTATGTTTAACGAACCTATTGAGGTAGGTTTAGCTGCTCCGACTAAGAAAATCATTCAACAATTAGTGCATGTGCTTTAGCGCATCGAATAGGTTAAGGACATACAATGAGTAGAGTGGTATTTTGCCAGCGTTTACAAAAAGAAGCCGACGGTTTAGATTTTCAGCTTTACCCCGGTGAGCTAGGAAAACGTATTTACGACAACATTTCGAAAGAAGCATGGGCCGACTGGCAAAAGAAACAAACCATGCTAATTAACGAAAATAAGTTAAATATGATGGAACCGACCGCCAGACAGTTTTTAGAGCAAAGTATGTCGGCTTACTTGTTCGATGGCGTAGAACCTACAATTGAAGGCTATGTTCCGCCTGAAAAGTAATCAAAAAAGCGTATTTTGCATAAACAATGTGCAAACGGTAACAAAACCGAAAAAAAACCGACAAAAACGGTTGACTTGTTAGTCGGAAATCCGTTTAATACGCACCCACAGCGAGACAGGCAGTAAACGCCCAAACGCTAAAAGATTTTGCCTCGATAGCTCAGTTGGTAGAGCAGCGGATTGAAAATCCGCGTGTCCCTGGTTCGATCCCGGGTCGAGGCACCATTATTACATCAAGCCCTGCAAGACATTGCGGGGTTTTTTGTATCTGCCAGCCAGTCCCGAGTTTCCAAATAAATCCGGTTTTTCCAAAAACTATTTAGAAGGTTTTACCTTAATGGGTAGCAATCTATAGTTTCGGATAGTTGTTTTAACACTTTCATGGCCCAAGAGCAATTGTGCATGCTCAAGCTCTACATCACTCGCCGTTTTCTTACGAATATCACGTTCTTGAAACTTTTCTGATAAAAGTTCTTTCTCTAACGCTTTCACCATCCAGTTATGCCAAATGCTGCGAAATCCATCGCCAGTGTATGGTTGCCCTTTTCTGTTACTGAACAAGTAAAGGCTTTTAACCTTTCCAGGTAGTTGCTGAATTCTACCAAGTGTTGCTCTGAGTTGATCTGACCACTCGAATAAGTACTTTTTACCAGTACGCTTTTCAGTCTTACTCATACTTGTAAGTAATCCGTCTTCAGTAAATGAGTCAAACCGAAGCGACAACATATCTGTCTGTCTCAATCCCGTTAGGCTTTTCAAGTCGATATAGAGTGACAGCCACTCAGGTACAATACTCTTAAAGGCTATCAGTTCATCATCTGTGACATATCTATTTCTAGGACGTTCTGGGTTTCTTTCTATGTCTCTGCAAGGATTACTCTCTACGAGCCCCCAGCGCATCGCTTTCTTAAACATATGAGACAGTAGGGCTACCTCTCTATTAACGCGTACAGGTGCTGTCTGGCTGCGAAAATCCATATATTCGTATATCACTACAGGTGTGACATCTTTAGGATACATTTCTCCAAACGCTGCTCGAAGTAATTTTGCTTCTTGTATTTCACCCTTATATGTTGATTCTGCCTTGGTAGGTGAAATTTCAACCATATAGCGGTCAATAAGCTCTCCCATTGTTTTTATTGAACTCTGCGAAGGTACTAACCTATGATATTCAGCGATGGCTGATGTCAGAGATTTGCCAAGGTTTAGCCACTTACTGTCTTTATTAACAAGGTAATAGGTTCCTTTATGAAGATACATTCGTTCTGGTAGATGAGTACTACCTTTTCTTTTTCTACCCATTAATTGCCTCCTTTTGCTTTTCGAAGTGATTCTAAGTTTATAGATTTACTCCTTTTCTTTGGCAATTTAGTTCCAGATAGAGTGTCTTCGATAGCAGAGCGCAAGACGACAGGCGAACCAAGTCTGTTTACCTCAAAGGGTATTCCAAAGTTTGATAATTGCTTTATTTGTAGTGATTTCTTCTTGAAACCTGTGAGTTCCTGAAGCTCATCGCGAGATACAAAAAGGCTCATTGGACTCTCCATTTATTGTTAATAGAGAGATTGTGAAGAATTGAAGCGAAAAATTCTCAGAAAAACCCCCCTTAATTAATCGGGGTTTTTTAAAAATATAAATCTTTGAAAAGTAATCATTTATATTTTCATTGCTTTGTTGTAAGAAGGTTTCTTTGGAATTTGAGTTGGACGAAAGGTGAAAGTCAGTACTTAGTCAATGGTCCGAAAGGGGGGAAATGTCGCTAAAAAAACTCTTTTGACCAAAAAGCGTCTAAGCTATTAAGTGAAAAAGATGAATAAACGCCAATAATAGCTTTGTTTGGTAACTTTGGTAAAAGGCATCCCTTTGCAATGTGCATAGTTAAAAAGTATATGGAGACATAGGCGTATTAAGCCTTGTCTTAAATGGCATTTCGAATTTTCGTCCAGCGACTGCTGCAGGCGCAGTTGAACCAGTATTATTTAAACTCGTTTCTCTTTGTGTGCCTAGGTAAATCCTGTTTAATACGCTAGTATGCTACTCTCTTGATAATTAAGAGCGTTTTATATGAAGACTGTTGAAGAACTTAGAAAATTATTGGCTACTGGTCAAACTGCCTACGAACCACTCAACAACATCAGCTCGGGAAATATTACTTCTAATGATGGACGGACACATACTTACGAGATCGTTCAAGGATGGGACATTGGACTCGCTATGCAATGTGATCAAGAGTGGGGCAATTTCAATATGGAAATTCTCGAGTTTATTCGACAGTCTGATTCTTCCGTACAACACAAACTTCTTAATAGCTCTCAACTCGAGGATGCTCACTGGAATTGGCTTACAAAGCATAAGCATTATCATAGCGAACAATACAATTGGTTCTTTATTATAGCGGATGGTAAGCCTCAAGGTGCCTGTCTTGTTTACCATCCTAAATTATCGGTCGATACATCTGATACAATTTTCTATATTGAGTTTCTAGCTGTTGCCCCTTGGAATCGCCCGAATCATATAGACGATCAAATCTTTAGAGGTATTGGTTCAATACTTCTGAAGACCGTAATTTCGTTTGCGGAAAAGGAACTAGGAATAACAAAAGGCTTTTCGTTACATTCTTTGCCAAAGGCAGAAGGTTACTATCAAAAAATTGGTATGAAACGTTTTAAAATACACGATAAATCAGGTTTAGGTTACTTTGAGATGCCCGAACTACAAAAAGCTAATTTTGTAGGAGCAAGTGTATGAGTGACTGCAAATTTGATTCCTTAATCATAAATGGAAAAGCGGATTCAAATACTGATAGTAAGTCTATATTTGAATCATACTTAGAAAGCCAAGCACAATTAGAGCGGTTACCGAAAAAGCTTAAGCAAGATAATAACTTAGTACAGCTTAATCTTTTTAAAGAAGTTCACTTTCAAAAAAGTAGTAACTTACTATTCAGGAAATCAGACTCTTCAAACGATGCTTTGGTTAACTTTTGGTTAAGTAAAGTCAAGAACCTAGCTTATCTTTATAATGATTTTAATGAACTTCCTGACTTCACAGGGCTGTCAAAGTCTGACCTAAAAAGCATTGCCAAAGGTAACTCAGAGCCAGGCTATATTAGAAATTTAGAAAAATGTTTATCAGCAAGAGGAATCATTTTTATTGTTGAGCCATCAGTTGTTGGTTTAAAGCTAGATGGGGCAGTATTTAAGTTAGATAGTGGCCATCCGGTTATCGCAATGAGCTTGCGTTATAAGCGCTTAGATAATTTCTGGTTCACACTAATGCACGAACTCTCTCATGTAGCTTTACATTATGACCAACTAGATAGCTACATCATTGATGATTTAGATTTAAAAAGTGAGGAATTAACAGAATTAGAAGCAGACAAACTTGCTCTTAACTCACTTATTCCAAGAAACATTTGGAGAACATGTCCTGCTCGACGAGATCTTCAGGCAGATTCTGTTATCAAATTTGCTGAACAAAATAATGTACATCCAGCGATTGTGGCTGGACGCATTCAACATGAAATTAATGACTATAGAAAATTAAGCTCGTTAACCAGTGGTATCGATACGAGGGAGATATTGTTCAGTGAATAAATATACGCCGTTCTTGAAATTTAAAGTTGCTGAAATTGGTGCATTGAAAGCGCTTGAAGATTCAGAGCTCAGCTCTATAACACCTTTCTTTGATTTGGCTACGAAAAATGATATCACTGCAAATGACCTCGAAAATACGATAACCAAAGGTGTGCGAAAGTACGAGCTTAACTTTAAAAGAGCTAATGGCTTCTATATAGATGACTACGATATTGACGATTCAATCCGGATACAAGGAGCTATCGTTTATGAATTTCTAATAGATACCTTCCAGAAGATCGATTTCATCCCAGTTGTCGGGCTTGACCGCACAGATTCTAGGAATAACTCTGTACTCAGCTCATTAGTTATTAGTGACACAGTGGCGATCCGCTTAAATCAAGATGACTTCGTGAGTTACAATCTTATTGAAGATGAAATTTCAGACTTAATAGCCGACATGGGAGAAAAGTTCGATAAGTTTCATTTAATTCTAGATTGTAGGCTCTGTATAGGAGCGGATTCCGTCGAACTATCTAACAGGTTGATTATGTTCATTAAGTTGATAGTACAGGAACACAGATTTGATAAGATAATAATAACTGGTTCTTCAATTTCCCCATCAATCGCAGATATACTTTCTGTTTGTACAGAAGAGACTTTGGCTAGAGTTGAATGCGAAGTGTTTGATCTGGTAAATCAAGAGCTTTCTTTGGAATTGGAATTTGGTGATTACACTGTTATTTCACCAAATTATTCCGACGTGAACATACCTCAAAATGCTTTACGGAAAGTGATGACTCCTAAAGTTATATACTCTTATAAAAATAAACATCATTTTCTACGTGGTGGAGCTATAGAAACTCACCCAAGAGGGGCAAAGCAATATGATGACATGTGTAAAAAGCTTGTCTCTTATGCATTCTTCCGAAAGAGAAATTACTCGTTTGGTGATAAGTATTTAGAGGATAAATCTCGAAGTGTTGGAGCTGACGCATTACCTCATTCAATAGGAAAGTATCTGATAAATGCGCATATGACATATATGATTAACGACTACCCTGTATAATGCCTAACTGAATTAGATGAGAAGAATTTAGTTTAAATCTAATTTGATACTGGCACTTGTATAACAGGGTAACTGTTAGATTAGGTCTGAGCTAGTACAGTCTGACAAAGGGGAAATTTTTGCCCGTTTGGCAGGTAATGAGTATATGCCTAGACTCTTTAAGCTAACCTAGATAAAAGTGATTCTGCAATCCATCGATTTGTTTGGATCTTATTCATCCGCTCTGAAAGCTCTAAAGCAAAATCTCGCTTGTTTATTTTTTCAGGTATATCTAGACTTAATTCCTCATTTACATTTGTTAACTCGCTCTTCCACAGGGTTGCTAGAGCAAGTTCTTTGTTAAAAAAAGGATTCGTACTAGTTTTTCGAACATATTTGAACTTGACTATACCTCTAATCTCGTACGCCACGACAATTCCCCAGAATTTCGGGGTCTTTTCTAGAGCTTCTTGAAGTTTACGTTGTGTCGTGACGAGAGTAATTTTACTAAATACTTTATTATAGAAATCACCCTGCCTAGTCAAACGAGCAATCTTATCTTTATCACCTTTGATTTCGTAACAATGGGCTTCCGAATGAATAGTGACAACATCCGCGATCGCGTTTCCACGATGCACATGTAACTCTTGTAAAATACACCTTGGCTTTTTTGATTTAGAACTTAAGAAATCAATCAAACTTGGTCTAATATCGGCGTCATTTAAATACATAGCAAAACCAACTAAAACCAAAATCGCAATATTATATAGCTTAGTACCTTCAATTCAAAACCTCCTATGGCGTAAAAGAGATATACAGATAAATCATGAAGTTTGGGAAACGCACTTCCCTCCCAGTTTGGTCCTTCAATGCAAGTGATATAGAGGACGCTTATTTTTCTAATGCCTTGTTAAGAGTTGGTCTACTCACTTTAAAGTGCTGAGCGACCTCGGCTTTTGATACTTCGCCCGACGAAAGCATAGCTCGTGCTTTCTTTACATCTGAATGTGTTAATTTAGGCTTTCTGCCTCCTTTTCGCCCTCTCACCTTTGCCGCCTCAAGTCCAACCTTAGTTCGTTCTGAAATAAGTCGTCTTTCAAACTGTGCGATAGCTCCAATCATATGAAAAATCAACTCTCCAGTCGCGCTACTTGTATCTATATTTTCATTCAGACTAATAAATTCTACGTTTTTCTGTTTAAAAGCACTTAGCAGGTTAATCAAATCGGATAAAGAGCGGCCCAACCGATCAAGCCTCTGTACTATTACTGTGTCACCAGTACGAATAGAATCAAGCAAACGTATTAATTCAGGACGCTTTGTTCCTTTTCCAGATATCTTCTCGTGATAAATTCTTTCACATCCACAGTTAGCTAGCGCGTCGAGTTGAGCGTTTTCACTTTGTAGTTCAGAGCTAACACGTGCATATCCAATTCTCATAAACAAACGTCCTATTTCTTTACATTAAATACTTTACGAGTTGTTTTACGCGATCTCAATAAAAGCGCACCCTTAAACTTGAAGATACTTGATTGAAAGAAAATGTTCGTTTTTTTAACGCTTCATCGTACAAAACTATCATAGGCAAGATTGTCTATGCTCTAAGGATATTTTCAAAATTAGGCATGCCTAATTTCAATGTAGTATCGCTACAGTATCGCGGAATACATATGCTCTATAGCTGACGAAAAAATTATGCTTGCTTATATATCTTCAATCAACTCAAGAACGAGCCGACCTATCTCGATATCGAGGATTTAGGAAAAGCGGATAAGGCTAAAGACTCCTTTTTGGCTATAAGGGCTAACGTTTCCGCGCGCAATAGCACCAAAGCTAAAATTGTCTATATTCGATGTGTGGTTTTAAAATTAGGCATGCCTAATTTTAATGTGACATTGTCACAGGTGGCGCTATACTCTGTGACACTGTCACAAACTAGGATGCTCATGCGCTTTTCTATAACGACCGAAAACAAAAAAGACGCTGGGGCTTATATATTCAATAAGCTTCAGAACGATTCAGCCTACCTCATCTTCGATGATTTAAAAAAAGAAGATGAGGTAAAGGCCTTGTTCCGCTCTATAAACTTTAACGATGAATCAGCAGCAAAAGAATTGGATACCTGGTGCAAAAATTACCTTCAAGATAAACAAGTCAATTCCCTAAGAGCAGCCCTCCGAAAAAAGAGGTCAAGGCGTAATAAAGATGTTCTTTCCATTGAGCTTGATAGGGACGTCTATAGTGACCTGAAAGATCTGGCAGCAGCTGAAGATATGACTTTAAAAGATTATCTGGCAATGCTCATACAGGACCGCTACCACGAGGTAAAACCTCCTGTTGCAAATCGAGCAAAGCAACGTAAAAAATGCTAAGTGTGACTACGTCACACCTTCCCCTCTTTTCGCTTATCCCAGCCTAAATTTAACACCGTGCCATCGGGCAACCCACCCCCTTTGGGAAAAGGGCATCAGGAGCAATTGCCCTTTTCATAGCGCCTTCACCGCTTCGCGCTAAAGGCCGTCCGCTCGCGGAGGCTGTGTAAGACTCGTAAACTCGTCCCTACACAGCCTCCGCAGCGGCCTGTAGCATTTGCGCGCATATTTTTACACGCACAAAATCCGGCCTTGCCAAAGGGGGTGGGTTGCCCTATTATTACTCATGAAACAACCGAGAGCTTTCTGCTCCGGATTCAAAAAAATAGGCGCTTTCCAGCTGCCCCCAATACGTCACGAAGACCCACAAGAAAGATTCAATATTCTATAAATCATGCCGCGCCGCATTTTCTGGCGATCTTAAAAATCGGCGCTTTCGAGCTGCCGTTTACACGTAATGAGAATTTTGGCGAGATCAGTCCGAGCCTGACGCTATGCGTCGAACTGGGGCGAAACGGCCCAGGTGGTTTTTATCATCTGGGACCGCATTCACTCAACGAGTGAATGATTTTCTAACAACTCATTATAGGTAAAATATGATTGAAGAATTTGATGTTCAAAAAGAGACAGAGAAGTTAAAGCAGTTAACTAAGGTAATTAGAAAACCGAGATTTTATCGCTCTCGTTTGGACGAACATTCAGATGCCCTCATCGCACTTCATCGAGCAGGGAGTACGACCGCTCAAATTCATCGCTTTCTAGTCAAAGAAAAGAAAGTCAATGTGGCTTGGTCTACGGTATATCGCTGGGTGAAAAAGAATGGCTAGGTTTAGGAAAAGCCCGCTCAGCCCTCAAAAATCGGAAAGTGTTGCACAGAAACAAGCTGTAAAAGTTATGGCTGGTATGCAAGGCCGAGATAATCCGATCAAATCTATAGGCACAGCCCGAGGGTATACTAACTGCCTTAAGAAAGTTGCTCGTTACGTTAATCAACAATTTAACATTAGCTTAAGAGAGCTTACTCCCGAGCAAGCCAAGCAATACCTTGATGTTCGTTCTGAGGAAGTAGGGCAAAAAACACTGGATCAGGAGCGTCAAGCTATCCAGGCAATGATGCTCAATGTAACCAAAGCACTGGATATTTCCGATAAAAAGGATCGTCTATCTTTCATCAAGTCTGCTAAAGATGAAATCGAAAAAAGCAGAGCATATACCAACCAGCAAGTGTCTATGATAGCTTCTGCACAATCTGAAAAACACGCTTTGGCGACTCAAATATCTTATGCAGCAGGATTGCGAGCTCATGAACTTTATACGCTCAAGCCCCTTGAACATAGAGAGGTTGAATATCGGCAGGAAAGAGAAGAAACAAAAAACACTCTATTTAATGCTCGTAACGGTATGCGCTACACCGTAGTTGGAAAAGGTGGATTGGAAAGAGAAGTATTGATACCCGTTCACCTGGTCGAAAAGCTCGAATCGCGCCGATTCGCTGAACCACAGAAAGTTAAAGACAGGGGAATATTTTACCGTTCCCACTACAACATAGGCGGAGGTAATAATTGGTCCAGCAGCTTCTCTGCTGCATCAAAAAGAACATTGTTCCGTTCTAGTGGAGCGCATGGTGTAAGACACAGTTACGCGCAAGAAAGAATGAGAGAGCTTCAACGAGTAGGGTTATCGAGGAGCCTAGCGTATAAAACGGTATCTCATGAGCTAGGCCATTTGAGAGAGGCGATCACAGCAGTATATTTACGTTAAACTGGGCTATTATTCAATTTGGCATGCCAAATTGAAGCGAAAAGAGGGGAAGGTTATGGGACCAGTAATTGTCAGCAATTTAATGATATTAGCAGTAATAGCCTTTTGGGCGATATTTTTTAAAAAAACACTTAGTAATGATCAAAGACACTAAATGTGATTGCTCATTATTATTCAGGTTCAGCCGGAGTTTCGGCTACAGGAGTCAAGGAATTGGCCACTGCACTTATAATTATATCTGCGGCTTTTTCTCCTAATTCAGTCTTACCCCACATAATCGTAGCATTATTTTCTTCATTTGAGATTGGTTTTGAAAGGACCCATACACCTGTATCGCTATTACCGCTTCCTGGATGTTCATTTTTAATTTGATTAATTAGCGCATTAGCAGCGTCTAATCCCTCTCTAACATCCCTTTCTAGGCCACTGGTTTCTAAAGTTACTAAGCCTTGCATTCTTAATTCTTCAATATTCTTGAGGATTTTTTGAGAAGGGAAATATAATGAGGTGATTTCGTTTTCTTCATTTCGCGATGTAGAAATCAATCCGTACTTAGAATTTTTTTCAATGCTGAGAAGTAATTCAATAGCGCCAGGAGAGAGAGTTGGTAATGTCTTCGACAAATCAGTCATTCCTGAACGCTGCGCCTCCTTTTTGATAGTAGATTTCAGTGATAGCCCTGCAATTCCAATTTCGTTTGCGCTCAAGAGCTTTTTAGGGAGAACTTCTAGAATTTTACCGATAGGGTCTTGAAACAGTAGTAGGAAAATTATTCCAAGCGCTGGCCAACCTAATAAGACAGATTTAATAAGTTCCACTATAGAAAGCATTATCGGGTTGATAGATTCTGATAGCTTAGTTTCGATAGATGTTAGTTTTTGGTGTATCAAAAAATTAGAAAGTGACTCGGAAGATTGAGCATTTATACCTTCGTTAGTCTTATCTTCACTTTCTAGTTCATTATTCTTCATAGAAACTGTGCCCTTAACGGTTTTCGTTCCACCAATTAGGAGTTGTTGTTGGCCGTACAGCTAAACACTCAGAGAGTAGATGAACAATATCGTAGGACTTTTTACCATCTATATGAAGTTGTAAGTCTTGGTCTACATCTCCATGCATCGGATCTAGAACTACATCTACACCATGCGTTCTGGCCAATTTTGCAGCTGGAACAAAATCAGCGTCACTGGCTATAAGAACAATCGTATCTGCAAACTTTCTTAGTGTAACTGTAGTAATATCGATACCTATCCTAGTATCCACACCTTTTTGTTTCACATCTAAGTAAAAGTCTTCTGGAACAAGCTCGTTTATATCTTTTTCGCCAGTCAAAATAGACTTTTGAGCACGTTCATCCATTATCCAGCGCTTAGCTTTGCTTAGCTTTCCCATACGTAACGCTAGCTTTCTTGATTTCTTAAGTGAGGAATGTAGCTCTTGCTGGAATATAGTACTAGGGTCAGTTTTGAAATTTTTTGTCGACGGAGTGCCGTTTGAAGCACGGTGTTCAAGTTTGGGCACGGCCTCTCGATATTGACCATCGAAAGGTGGGGCATCATAGTAGTATATTCTGTATAAGTCCTGACGCTCTAAACTATCCCTATGTCTTTTTATAAAAGTATAGAGAACCTTTACAACTATCTGAGGAGTGAGATCTACACCGCAACCATTGAAGTATTTTCTATAGTAGAACTTCATACGCTTGATGAAATATCCACCATCTATAAAAAAAGCTATCTTCTTATTCATCTTATCCCTGAAAGCAAAAAGCTCAGGACTGCGGATGTTTACTAAAAATTCAAACATGCGCTGTGCTGAGCTCATTAATGATTATAGAGAGTAAGATTTAAGTGTAAACTACAAGTTATCTGGTCGGTCCAGTTGATTGAGGGAGATCACCACCTAATTTAGCTATGCGGAAGTATACACTGATAAAGGTACACGAGCCTATCTTTTCGCTGCGCTCCAAGATAGGCTCGACCTCCTGCAACCAAAAGGTTTTAGGATAGTCCGCCTTGCTCTCCACTATTGGTAGAACCTGCTAGGTTCTTGCCCCCCTTACGCGTTGGAGAGACACACCTATGACGAACTGCGCTTACTTTAATCCCCGTCTGTTGACTAGATTGCCTCGCCGTTTTTTATGTGGTGGCCGTGGTTGGTTCCCCGTTGCCCACTAGTGTAAGCGCCTCTGAATTGCGAATTCAGAGTGTCGCAGTGCGCGTCGCACGCTGAGTCGTATGTAAGGATTCCCCGTTCGACTCAACACCAGGAACACTTCACCAACAACAACTTTCCAACATGAAGTGATACGTAAAATACGCAATGCCTGGTGCGTTTTTGCTGGGGCAAAAACGGGTCGACTTCGGCGGGCCTTTTCACTAGACAAAGGGATACCCCTCAGCTAGTATGAAGCTGAAATTTGATTGGTCGTCTTGCGAAAATCGACTGATATCTAAAACCCGAGTTGCAGCTCGGGTTTTTGCTTTTTAGCCCCAGTGAAAATTCATGCGATTAATTCCCCTTAAAATTTTTTCCAAAAACGCATAACAGGCAGATGAAGTTATGCGGCCTTCAGAGCATTTAATTAGGGATTTATTTGGAAGGTTTATGATTTAAAGTTTATATAAATCAATGTTTTGCTTTGATTTCCAATTTTGGATTGAAAATCCGCGTGTCCCTGGTTCGATCCCGGGTCGAGGCACCATTATTAGAACCTGATAGTTTTCTGAAAACTATCAGGTTTTTCCATTTCTGGGCCTTGTCTTTTTCTATCATTACCCCGTTTACTTCCACAAAGTGTGACGATTTTTTGTCACAACCTGACTTTGTGACAAAGGCATCATTTTTTTCTTTTACAATATTGTTTGCTTGCTGTGACAAATAACTCAGCGATGGATGTGTGTATCGCTGAACCATTTCTAATGTTTTCCAGCCCCCTAATTCTTTAATAGCTAATAGGTCGGTGCCACTCTCAGCATGGCGTGATGCCCAATTATGACGTAAGTCGTGAAAACGCAGTCCATCTAGACCAGCAGCTTTTGTCGTCCTAGCCCATATTCTCCTATTTAAGTCTTTAATACGCGAATTATCATAATTGAGAAAAACAAATACGGAGTTTTTCGAATTATGCAAAGAACTCAGTAGTTCGAAAACTATATTGTTCATCGGTATAAGGACTGAAGAGCCACTTTTGTGAGAATCCGCATCTACCTTCAGTGTTTGATGCTCCAAATCGACATGAGTCCATTTCAGCCCAATAATATTAGAAGCACGAAATCCGGTTGCTAAGGCAAATATGATGATGGGTTGTAGAAAGGCTGGAGCACAATCAATAAGGCGAGCAGAATCTGTCTCAGTAAGCTTGTAGAAGCTTTTTTCTCGCTCTTTGTGGGTTCTCAAATGAGGGACACGGTCAATCCACTCAAGCTCCTTGTGGATGAAGTTTAAAAAGCCCTTAATCTCTGCGAGATATCTATTCTTCGTTGCTAGCGTGACGTCAGTTTTCTTTACTAACGTCGTCAAAATAAGCTTAGAATTAATTTCGGTTAATGGGATATCTGCTAGATACTGAGACCACCAAGTGAGTTTCTTCACCTTCTCATCAATGGTCTTGTTTGTTTGTCTGGATTCTAGATAAAGTGTTAAAGCTTCATTCCATGAGCCAACCTCTTCAGAATTACGCATCAGCATAGCTAGCGTTTCATCGCGAAGGCGGTGTTCAAAGTGCTCTGCACGGCTTTTAACAGTTTCCTTTGTACTGCAATGAACACGCTTAACCTTGTCAGCAAATGAGACCTGAAACTTCGTAAACCAGTATTTTGAATTACTCTTTTTATAAACCATCGATATTGCTCCTCTAAAAGTAACAACATTAATGATTTAAAAGCTAAATAATAGAACTAGTTCGCTGCCGCCTTTTCATTCACGTTCAGGGCACCTTGTGTTATGTCTAGGTGACCATAAACTGTAGCGACCATTTTATCGCTCGCTAAGCCGAAAATCTGCTTAATATCTCCAAATGTTCCGCCCTCAAGTAAAATCTGATACGCTCGATTGTGACGGAAATGATGAAATCTAAAGGTCTTATCAATCCCTGCCTTTTCCAAAGCGGCCTCCCATCTCGTCATATCAAACTCAATTGTTGCTCCTGTATTATCCAGCGCAAACAAATTGTCATGCGTAATATTGTTTTTCCTACGATACTCTAACTGGCGCTCTATAACCTCCCTAAGGGCTTTCGTTACATGAATCGTGATGAGCCTGCTTCCTTTGGCGTGTCGAGCAGGAATTTTTATGAAGCTGCTGTTCCTTATTGTTGAGTCTTCAATATCGCTGAGCTTCATACTCGAAGTACAAATATGGTTGAGTGTATTGCCTTTCCTTGTACCAGCATAGAACGCAAAAGTGAGTAGGTTTTCTTCAGTAGCGCATCGAGCATCTTCGTCGCGGAAGTTAGTAAATTGCTCAGTAGACAATTCAATTAACTCACGTTTACCTGATTGGAAAGAACACACTTTGATATTTTCATTTATAAGACGCTTCGCAAATAGTTCGTCATATACAGCTCTTAATTCGATTAAATACTTGTTTCTGGTACTGTCTTGCTTACCGTTCAAAACAATTGCATCGTTAATCTCTTCGACTAATTCTTGGGAAAAATTTCGGAGATCGGTGGTAGCGAACATGTAGTTAAAAAAAGCGAGTTTTCTTGATCTTTGCTCAACTTGTTTAGTAGACGACTTCTTATCACGAACTGCTCTTTTGGCCTTTCGATAAACCTCATTCCACAAATCAAAATTCTGCTCTTGAAAGTGTTCGAGATAAGAGAAGTCGATATCTAGCAGAGATAACTTCTCTTTCAAACTTGCTGCTGCGAGTTTGACCGCTTCTTTGTGGTCGCTGCTGTTCAGCCTTTCTCGCAAGTTGAACTTATTTTCCCTAAACAAGTTAGCAAGCTCATCCGCACTCCTCAAATCCATTCTCTTCTTTTGAGGATCTTTATTATTTACGTTGACTACGTTCACTTTAAAATATTCGATGAAACTTCTCGCCAAGCAAAATTCTTTATCTAACAAAGACCATTCATCTAAAAGAGATGAAAGCTCCTCTTTATTACGTGTAAGCAAATGATTCAAGCGTGAAAAAGCTCGCTTATTGTTTGTATCAGTAAACTGAAATTGCTTTATACGTCCTGGTAGAGGAGTAGGTAGTTGGGACGCTTCTTTTGGTTCAAACGCTACTTCTGAGAACTCCGCTGCCTTATTTGAGTCGTCTATTTTGTTGTGTGAGCTATTATCGGCGCTGGAAATACAATCAACTGTTGAGGTCTCAGCTACGTGATTATCACTTTTACTTTCCTGAAGATGCTCGCAATTGTCGAGCGATTCGCAAAACGAAGATAAGCCACGCAAGTTGAAGAAATATTTGTTGAGACTCTTTGAGTATCGATGAGCTATGAAACCATCGTTAGCTAACGCAATGACCTCATGCTCTGAAAGTAAAAGAAACTGGGCAGCTTCTTTTACACCCATAGGGCGAATCGAGCTTGCTGCAATTGTTGTATTAGGTATTTCTTGTCGAACAGCTACAGCAGCAACACTCGGGATATACCCAAGTGTTTCCGAGTTGTGAGGCTGTTGCGGTTGAAACAATGTTGCTACCTAATTCATGATTTGGTAGCAGTGTAATCGATGTGGAATTTCTAAAAAAAAGTAAATTATGCTTGTTTATTTATTTTCTTACTTGTGGTGCAACGCGAAAAAGAGCCAACTTTTCAGTTGGCTCAGTATTGCTACAGCTGTTCAATAAAACGTGAAACTGTGCAGTTAAAAAGATAGTGAAAGTGCGCTAGCAAGCCTTTTGTCATCACGTGGTGCGTTACTTCGTCTTGAAAATACTTCAACACGCCAAAATGCATTGTTACGTACACACCAGTTAAAGTTCTGGCCTGCTCTGGGAGTGTATCCATAAGGGCATGGCTTATGATGATAAACTCAGTTTGTGATACGTAATTTCGAACATAGTAGATATATGAGTCATTATGTTCGTATAGTGCAATACAGTCTTCGTCATCTGAGAAAAAGTGCGTAGACCTTTCAACCACTTTCAAGTTTGTCATGTCCTATCTCCATCATTTAAGTCTTATAGGGAAATAAGCCACGCGCACGGAAATTTTTCGTTTACGCGAACTACTTAGTCATGAAACCCATTAAATTAAGGAATTTTATGACAACCAATAACACTTACCTGTGCTCCGCTGTTATCTCTGACATTTTTGGCTCACTAGCTAACGCGTTTCTCTTGTTTAGAGATGATATAGACGGTGCGCAGTATAGAAATAACCAACACATCGAAGATTCGATAATGAACGTAGTATTGCAAAATCAGGTGATTACTGACCCTTCGTATCTGCCTCTTATTCGAGAGCTTGTTGGTGTAGTAGTGAGTGAACCTTTGTTATATGCAGAGTGGACAGAGGACGACTTCGAATTCTTTTCAGAACAAATGACGTTTGACTTCGACGATATTAGCGAAGATTTTCCTGACTAGGAGCTTAGTTACTTCTGAGTACAAATAGGAGTAACAATATGCAAGACACAACACAATCCATCATTAGGAAATATCAACGACAATCTCGCTCGCCATTCGAAGGAGATGATTCGACTATTTTGCTATTAGCCAATGCAACGGTTAAAGCAAATGAAGTTGAACTGGATTACCAGCGGTACATATATCTACATCGCGACGAAGTCGGCCGATGGCTAGGCATATCTATAAGCAAATCCATTGAGGATTCATTGGATGACGGAGGTGGTAAGTACCGTCAGGGAGCTGAGGCGTTGTTGCTATTGCTTTCTTATAACCAAGAAATAAGCAATTTTCTTCGATTATTTTCCGATGAAGTAGAGAGTATTTTTGGCATTGACGCTGAAACATGGATGATTGCATGTAAAGCGCGATGGCGAAAGATACTTAAGTAACTTAATGCAGCTCAATTCGAGCTGCATTTTTTATTTGAAAAATATGTTCGGTGGCGATTTTTTTGTAGGTCATCTTAACCTCGTGATAGAGGCATGAAGTTATAGAATTGTATGCCATTTAAGGAATTATGAATAAGTTAGATGAGTAGGGCTTGATGAGGTAGTATTATCAATTGGATATGCTATAGCTCAACAATACGGTTAAGGCTCGTTGTTGGCTTCTGTGCTTGGTTACAAGGAGTAGTAGACATGAATATAATCGATAATATTAACAACTTACTTGGCGATGATTTAAAAGAGACGATTCAACCAGGTAGTAAGTTAAAAATTGCGGCTTCCTGCTTTTCTATTTATGCATTTGAAGCACTGAAGAAAGAACTAACAAACATAGCTGAGTTAGAATTTATATTCACTTCTCCCACATTTGTTCCAAGTAATGCAACAGATAAGATTCGAAAAGAGCGACGAGAGTTTTTCATTCCCCAAGAAAAAAGTAGTAATGGAGAGACGAGCCTATATGGCACCGAATTTGAGATTCAACTCAGAAACAAACTAAACCAAAAAGCGATAGCTAAAGAGTGTGCAAGCTGGATACGTAAGAAGGCGAGTTTTAAATCAAATACTACGAGCGCTCCTATGCAACAGTTTGCCGTGATTGGCAGCGAGGATAAGCAATCTGCATACATGCCACTGAACGGCTTCTCTGCGGTTGATTTAGGTTATCAAAAAGGAAACGCTGTCTCGAACTTTGTGCATAAAGTTGATGATAGTATTATGTCACAGCAATACATGCAGCTCTTCGAGCAAATATGGGAAGATGAAAGCAAAGTCAAAGAAGTTACCTCTTCCATAATTGAACATATTGAAACGATTTATCAGGAAAACTCGCCTGAAAAAGTTTACTTCTTGATGCTCTACAACATCTTTTTCGAGTTCCTGGACGATCTGAATGAAGATGTTCTACCGAATGATCGAACGGGTTACCAAGATACCCTCATCTGGAACAAGCTATTTAATTATCAGAAAGACGCAGCTACAGGTCTCATAAACAAATTAGAGCAATATAATGGCTGTATCTTGGCTGACTCGGTTGGTCTTGGTAAAACCTTCACCGCATTGGCAGTCATAAAATACTATGAGTTACGCAATCGCTCGGTGCTATTACTGTGCCCTAAAAAACTTGCAGACAATTGGCTGAATTACAATCGCAACCTAAAAACCAATATATTTGCGAAAGACCGCTTTAATTATGACGTACTATGCCATACAGATTTAGACCGCACGAGCGGTGAGTCATTCGGAACATCTTTGAACCGCGTCAATTGGGGGAATTACGATTTAGTCGTCATCGATGAATCCCATAACTTTAGAAACGATAACCCCGTAAAAGACCGTGAAACGCGTTACCAGAAACTAATGAACAAGGTAATTCGTGCAGGGGTAAAAACCAAAGTATTAATGCTGTCAGCGACTCCTGTGAACAATCGATTTACAGATCTTAAAAACCAATTGGCATTGGCATACGAAGGGGAACAGGAAAAGTTATCAGAAAAACTGCGTACTACTAAATCGATAGATACAATTTTTAAGAATGCACAACGCGCATTCAACGACTGGTCTAGGCTTGAACCTGAAGAAAGAACTCCAGCCGCTATATTAAATGCACTGGAATTTGATTTCTTTGAATTGCTTGATGCCGTCACCATTGCAAGATCAAGAAAGCATATTCAAAATTTTTACGACACAAGTGATATAGGAAAGTTTCCAACCCGTTTGAAGCCAATTTCTCACCAGTGCCCATTAACCTATAAGTCAGATGTAATATCACTGAACGACATTTTCGCTCAGCTGAGATTATTGAAACTCTCCGTTTACGCTCCTGTAAGTTATATCTTGCCTAGTCGATTAAAAAAGTATGAGGAACTCTACGATACCGAAGTTGAAGGCGGTAAGGGAAAACTTCGCCAAATCGATAGAGAAAAGAGTTTAGTTGCGCTAATGACCACCAACTTGCTAAAACGTCTGGAAAGTTCTGTTCATGCCTTCAGGCTGACATTAAAAAGCCTCTACGATAACCACGCAAATACGCTTAAGTTGATAGAAGCGTTTTATGATAATAATGGCGTTACTGAAATTGATGATTTCGCAGGGGCATTAGCCGCTGTTGATTCAGAAGATGATGATTTACCCGTATTTCAGGAAATGGAGATTGGTGGGAAAATCAAGATCCAACTCATGGACATGGACTTGCCTTCCTGGCAGCAGGATTTAAGTGCAGATCTAGAGATTATCAGCGCACTTTTGGAAGAGATGAAGTCCATCACTCCAGAGCACGATGCGAAATTGCAACATCTAAAAAAACACGTAAATGAAAAAATTGAAAACCCAATAAACCCGAATAATAAAAAAGTCATTATATTCACAGCATTTGCAGATACGGCTGATTACTTATATGCCAATTTGGCGGCAGAATTACAGGGCGGAAAGGGTATTCACTCAGCCAGGGTTACAGGTCAAGGTAACCCCAGAACTACCATTAAAACGGTTAAAAAAGGATATGATCTGCAAGAGTGTTTGACGCTTTTCTCTCCCAAGTCGAAAGAAAAGGAACTTGTACTGCCCCATGAACCAGCTGAAATCGACTTGCTCATTGCTACAGACTGTATTTCTGAAGGTCAAAACCTACAGGATTGTGACTACCTAATTAACTATGACATTCACTGGAACCCTGTTCGCATTATTCAGCGATTTGGGCGAGTAGACAGGATTGGCTCACCCAATGAATCCATTCAACTGGTAAACTATTGGCCTGACATCTCGCTAGACGAATACATCAATTTAAAAGAGCGTGTCGAAAGCCGAATGACCATAGTTGATGTTACTGCGACGGGTGACGACAATGTGTTAAGTGCAAAAGCAAACGATGTTAGTTACCGTAAAGAGCAGCTCAAGCGGCTCCAGGAAGAAGTTATCGAACTCGAAGATGTAAAAACTGGCATCTCGATTACCGACCTCGGCTTAAACGAATTCCGCATGGATTTGATTAACTTTGTAAAAGAACAAGGGGAACCCAGAGGAATACCCAATGGTATGCACGCCGTGGTGCCAGCTGATCCTGAACGAGGTTTAGTGCCAGGAGTAATATTTACGCTGAGAAATATAAACGAGGGTGTGAATATTGATCAAAAGAATCGCTTGCACCCTTATTACTTGGTTTACATAAACGAGCAAGGTGAGGTCATTGCAAATCATTCAGAAGTAAAACGGCTATTAGATCTCACCAGAACTTCTTGCAAAGGGGTAATTGAACCCGTTAGTAGTGTTTGCAAGTTGTTCAATGAGCAGACTAATGATGGCAAAGAGATGGACATGTATTCCAATCTGTTATCTCAAGCCATTCACTCGATGATAGCCGTAAAAGAAGAGCAGGATATTGATAGTCTGTTTAGCGGTGGTGAAACATCTGCATTAATAAATAACATTCAAGGGCTAGAAGATTTTGAGTTGATTAACTTCCTTGTGGTCAAGTAAGCAATCGATGAAAAGTGATATTGAGTTAATCCAATTGGTAGCGCACGGAAAGCACTATGACTGACGAAAACAGAAAGATTCATAACGGTAAGAAAGGCTTTTTCCGATATCCAAACAGTACAGCGGTCAATCGAAACCTGCCCAAGAATAAGATTTATGAGCAAGCGAAAGCAGACACTAAACTCAAAGAAATGTTTGTGAATGAAGTAGATCAAATTCTATGGGCACACAAGTTGTCTTCAACAACACTCAATATAGAAGGTGATAAGAACATCGCTGAAATTCAGGTGTTTCGAATCCAGCTTAAAGGGGAGGCATTGAATAATGAGGTATTACAAGCTATTGATAAGGCGATACCTCATCCCATAATTTTCGAACTTAAAACAAGTGCCAATAAATTAACTATATCAGCGGCCTATAAAGAGATAGGGAAGAATGGCGGCATCACGTTATCGGAGTATTATCAATCAGGTACGTTGCTCGATGGAAGTAATGATGATGTTAGGGAAAATTTACCAACGGTATTAAATGTAAAAGCGCTGTACGAGCAGTTGCTAGTTTCACTCTTGCCTTACGAACTTAGAGATAACGAAACACTTCCTCAATTGATCGCACGAATTTATGAAATACGCAGTTTGGAGAAAAAGCGCATTCAAATTAGTAAAAAGCTCGGTACAGAAAAGCAGTTTAAGAAAAAGGTAGCAATAAACGCCGAGCTTAAAAATATTAAACAACAGTTAAAGAATTTAACTACCGAACAAGATTAAAAGACTCAAAGAGTAGGACATGTAATGGATAAGTTAAAAATGCACTCGCCAGATTTAACCCAAGCGAACATTGAAAAAATACAAACACTATTTCCTAACTGTGTTACCGAGGTTAATGACGAAAATGGTGAGATAAAACTGGCTGTTGATTTTGATCTGTTAAAGCAAGAGTTATCCGACTCTATCGTTGAGGGGCCGCAAGAGCGTTATCACTTAAATTGGCCAGGTAAAAGAGAGGCTATGCTTACGGCGAATGCTCCAATTGCCAAGACTCTTCGCCCTAACAAAGAAGAAAGTGTTAATTTTGACAATACAGAAAACTTGGTCATTGAGGGCGATAATCTAGAAGCTTTGAGGTTACTACAAGAGAACTATCTCGGACGAATCAAAATGATCTACATTGATCCGCCGTATAACACAGGTAACGATTTTATATATGAAGATAATTTTGCTGAAACATCGAAAGAATTTCTACAAAGATCAAATCAAGAGGATGTCATAGGTAACAGACTAGTGGCGAACCCCGAAACTAATGGTAGATTTCATTCTGAGTGGCTCAGTATGATCTATTCGCGGTTGACTCTTGCGAAAAATTTATTAGCTGATGATGGTGTATTAATAATGTCCATTGATGACACTGAATTGGCAAACTTGAAGCAAATAGCAAGTCATGTTCTCGGAGAAAGAAATTATATTGCTACCGTTGTTTGGCAGGGTGGAAGGAAGAACGACTCTCGTTATGTCTCTGTAGGTCATGACTATCTTCTTATCTATGCGAAAAATGAAATGCAACTTAGAGAAAATGAGGTGCGATGGCGAGAAAGAAAGGCAGGCATAGATGAAGCTTTATTTGCTGGTAATGAGGCATGGAATAGAAGTAAACCCGATTGCAAGAAGGCCACTTCAGATTTTCGTTCTTGGCTTTCTAAACAATCTAACATTACTGCTTCAGTTTCACGATTTAAGAATATAGATAGCTTAGGTCGCATATATAACGCCGATAAAGATCTGGGCTGGCCAGGCGGAGGCGGCCCTAGGTATGATGTACTCCATCCCATCACAAAGCGTCCAGTCTCAATACCTAGCACGGGGTGGCGATATACAGAAGCGAGAATGAAAGAGCTTATTGATGCTGATTTAGTGGAATTCGGGCCGGATGAAAAGAAAATTCCACGCGGAAAAACGTTTCTTGCAGAGCTGGATAGTCAAGTTCCTGAATCCATTTTCACGCAAATTCGAACTACTGCTTCTCAACGTTTAGCGCGTTTACTGGGGCCTGGAATATTCGATTATCCAAAGGATGAGTATGTACTTGCGAGGTGGATTGACATAGTGACAGGTTCTGATCCCGATGCTTTGGTTCTGGATTTCTTCGCAGGTTCTGGTTCTACAGCTGAGGCAATAATGCATCTGAATGCAAAAGATGGAGGTAATCGAAAATTTATAGTGGTTCAGTTACCCGCGCCGTGTAACGAAAAGTCGAAAGCATACAAAGCGGGCTATAAAACCATAGCTGAAATTACTAAGGAACGCATTAGACGTGGAGCTTCCAAAATTTTAGAGGGTGAATGCCATAAATCTTGGAAGAAAGACATCGGCTTTCGAGTGCTCAAAGTAGATACTTCAAATATGACCGATGTGTTCTATTGTCCAGACCAGGCCAATCAGTCTGACATGTTCGCTCAAGTCGAAAACATCAAAGAAGATAGAAGTGATGAAGATTTGCTATTCCAGGTGCTATTAGATTGGGGCGTTGGTTTAACATTGCCCATATCAAAGCAGCAAATCTCTTCAAAGGATGTATTTTTTGTGAATGCTGATGATGAGGGCGAAAGCGCTGACTTAATTGCTTGTTTTGCTTCTGATATCTCTAACGAATTGATTAAAACTATTGCTGAAAAGCAGCCATTACGCGTTGTTTTCAGAGATGATGGGTTCGCCACAGACGCTGTGAAGATTAATGTTGAGCAAATCTTTAAGCAGATTTCACCGATTACTGACGTCAAGTCTATTTAAGAGGTGATAAATGAAGCTCAATTTTAAACCTTTAGAGTACCAACAAAAATCAGTGCAGTCGGTGATCGAATGTTTTCGAGGCCAACCCAATGCAGCGGGTATTCAATATCGCATTGATCCAGGCTGGGCGAAAAAAGGGCAAACACAATTAGCTCAATTTGACGAAGATGGTTTTAAAAACGCTGAGATTCGTTTATCAGAAGATCAGTTGTTGGAAAATATCCATGATGTCCAAAAATCGAAGAATCTTCCACTGTCTAATGGCTTGAAGAGCTACACCGATGAAAGCGGCAAAGCCAAACGAAGCTATAGCCCTGGTGCGGATATAAACCTAGATATCGAAATGGAAACGGGTACAGGTAAAACGTATTGCTATATCAAATCGATATTTGAGTTAAATAAGCAGTATGGCTGGTCTAAATTCATCATTATGGTGCCGACCATAGCCATTAGGGAAGGCGTTCATAAATCACTGGAAGTAACTGCTGAGCACTTCAATCAAATATATGGCAAGAAAATACGCTCCTTCGTCTACAACTCAAAAGACCTTCATAATATTGAGAGCTTTTCGTCTGATGCAGGCATTAACGTTATGGTTATCAATATCCAAGCGTTTAACGCAACTGGTGCAGACAACCGTAGGATATATGAAGAGCTGGATGATTTTCAAAGCCGACGCCCAATTGATGTAATTAGTGCCAACCGACCAATATTAATCCTTGATGAACCACAAAAAATGGAAGGGCGTGCCACGCAGGAAGCATTACCAAGGTTTAAGCCACTTTTCATATTGCGCTATTCAGCTACTCACAAAACGGTGCATAACAAAATACACCGACTTGATGCCCTGGATGCATACAACCAGAAACTAGTGAAGCGTATTTCAGTTAGGGGAATAAAAACCAATGGTTTGGCTGGAACAAATGCCTATCTTTATCTAGAACAAATCGAAATATCGAAAAAAGCTCCCGTTGCTCGCTTAGAAATAGAACAAAAGCTAAAGTCTGGAGATATCAAACGAAAAGTAGTGAAGGTGAGCAAGGGGGATCGGCTCTATGACTTGTCAGGTGAACTACCTCAATATGACGGGTTTGTCGTATCAGAGATTAATGCGGTAACTGATACATTAGAGTTCTTAAATGGTAACAGCATTCAGGTAGGTGTGGCTTCGAACGACATTACAGAAGAAGTTATGCGCCGGATTCAAATCCGCGACACTATTAAAACTCATTTGGACAAAGAGAAAAGGCTTTTTAGTAAAGGTATCAAGGTACTCTCACTGTTCTTTATAGATGAGGTCGTTAAGTATCGTGATTACAGTGAAGCCGATGAGAAAGGTGAGTATGCAAGGGTATTTGAAGAAGAATACCAAACTTTAAAAGAAGAGTTGTTATCTGAGCTGCCAGATAGTGATCCTTACAAAGCGTACCTAGCAAAAGTCGCGGCTGAAAAGACTCACGAAGGCTACTTTGCTATAGATAAAAAGAAAAAACTCGTTGACCCAAAAGTCAAAACTCGCGGGGAAGAACGGGGACTGGCGAATGACGAAAGTGCAACTGCTGCATACGATCTAATCCTGAAAAACAAAGAGCAGCTTTTAAGCTTGGAAGAAGATAAACGCTTTATATTTTCGCATTCAGCGTTACGAGAAGGCTGGGATAACCCCAACGTATTCGTAATCTGTATGTTGAAACATGCTGACTACAATAACGTGGTTTCACGTCGTCAAGAGGTCGGGCGCGGCCTGCGTATTTCCGTAAACCAGCAAGGTGAACGACAAGACCACCCCGCTACTGTGCATGATATTAATGTACTTACAGTAGTAGCAAATGAAAGCTTCGGTGACTTTGTGAAAGGGCTTCAAACTGATATCAGTGAGTCACTTTCTGCAAGACCGAAGAAGGCTGATAAAGCCTACTTCTTGAATAAAGTGATTAAGACAGAGCAGGGCGATGTCGTTGTTGATGATGAGATAGCAAGAGCTATTGAGCGTTACCTTATTAAGAATGACTACGTGGATGATAACGATGAAATTACCGATCTTTATCACGCTGAGCTAAAAAATGATGAGCTGGGTAAGTTACCCGAGTTATTGGCTCCTTATCGAGAACAGGTTGTTGAGCTAATTAATGGTGTATTCAGTCAGGCGCAATTGCCTGAAATTATTGATGATCGCAAACCGAAGACCAATGTTTTAAACGCCAACTTCGAAAAGAGGGAGTTCCAAAAACTTTGGAACAAAATTAACCGAAAGGCGGTTTACCAGGTTAATTTTAGTTCTGAGGAACTGATTAATAACTCTATTTCTGCTATTAACGAACATCTTTATGTCACGCCGCTTCAGTATACTATTGAAGTGGGGGATCAAAGTGAAAAGCTTACAGAAGAACAGTTAAACCAAGGCCGAGGCTTTGAAGTCAGAGAGACTGATAGGCAGGCTCATAATGCTCCAATACAGTCTTCAGTACCTTACGACCTCATCGGCGAAATAGCTGAAGATACTAAGCTTACTAGAAAATCAGTTTGCGCAATCCTGCAAGGTATCGCAGCTGATAAATTTGCTCTATTTAAAGTAAACCCAGAGCAATTTATCAGTGAAGTAACTCGTATCATCAACGAAGAAAAAGCAACGGCAACTATTCAACAGCTTTCTTATGACCTAATAGATGAGACTTATGAAAGCGATATATTTACTCAAAATCAGGTGATTAATGATTTTAGTAAGGTCGTTGAGAACCTTAAAAAACATGTTTATGACTTTGCGTCTACCGATTCCAAAGTTGAAAGGGCATTCATCAAAGAGCTGGATACCAGCAATGATATTGAGGTTTATGCCAAGCTGCCCAGAGGGTTCACTATACCAACGCCACTAGGTTCCGAAGGTTACAATCCCGACTGGGCTATTGCTTTCAAAGAAGGCACGGTTAAGCATGTACTGTTTGTGGCAGAGACAAAAGGCTCAATGTCTACTATGCAACTGAAGAAGATTGAAGAAGCGAAAATTGAATGCGCCAAGAAATTCTTTGAGCGACTCGAACAGGAAGTGGAATCTGACGATGACGCTGAAAAGGTCAAGTTCAATATGGTAGCAAGCTACAGCGATTTGCTAAAAGTCGTTGGATAAAACAACAATTTAGGACGAATTAGTGGAAGTTAAAACATGGAACGGTGGGCTTCATGCCCAAGAAGTCAAAGCTATAGAAAGAATTAAGCAAGCATTTCAAAAGCCTAAAATAAAAGATTTAAAGCCTGTACGGGGAGGCTCTTTACAAGATCAATTAAAAAGTATTGGTGGTTCATCGATGTTTCCCTGGAAAGGCTATGCAGGCTTCCGGTACGTCGATACAAAAGGAAATGAAGGCGAGTTTGACCTAGTAATTGTAACCCACTGTAACGTCCTGATTGTTGAGCTAAAAGATTGGAACGGTGCTGATATCAAGTCACACGCTGACAAATGGTACAAGGGTAGCAAGGATATGGGGCGCTCTCCCGTGAGCGTTACCCAGAACAAAGTTTTTCTATTAAAAGATAAGCTAGACAAGGTGAAACACAAACTCACCAGTAAGAAACTGCCTTGGGTTGATTTTTTTGTGGTTATGTGTGGGAACGCTAAATTCCACAACATTTCAGAAAAGGACAAAAAACATACTATCTCTCTCGAAGAGTTTTTAAAGTTTGCAAATGAAGATGTCTTCAATAAAAGATTTAGGCCTTTCGAAAATACTAAAACGTTAAATCTAGATTTTAGAACTCTAGATGGAGTATTTAGTGATGAGTCTACCGCGCCGAAACAGGTTAGCGTTGGAGGTTATAAAGCCAGTGAGCTGATAGATGAACATCCCAAAAAGATCTATAAAGAATTTCATGCAGTCTCTGAATCTTCAAGACAAGATACGGCGTTGTTACGTATCTGGAACTTTGACAATTTCGAAGGAGTAAAAGGAAGAACGCCTGAGGGTAGATTCGAAATTGTATCGCGTGAAAAACAAGTTTTGCAGTACATAAAGCACAAGAATAATGAGTTGTATAAAAATTGTTTGAGGGCGTTGTCTAGTCTTGAAAAAGATAATGTAACGACGGAGTATAGCGAACTTTATGAGATCCCATCGCACCATAGTCGGTTTAATGAATTTATTATTAAATATGCTGACAACTACAGTGAGATTGATCGGGTAAATATTGTAAAGCTATTAATTGCTAAATTTGCCGATCTGCACAAAATTAAGGTCGCACACAGAGATTTAGGGGATCACAGTATATGGTTATCCCCTAGCAAAGAAGTCGCATTGTCTAACTTTATATCCGCTTATTACCAGCCAGCGGGAACAGTTGGAGATTATCGTCAACAGCTTTCTGTAAATGATCTTTTTGATACATACAACCCTAATCAGACGCCATTCCAGAGTGATGTTAACAGTCTAGCAGTTATGGCTTGGCATATTCTGAATGGAAAGCGAATTTCTGTTAAGAGTTGTGAAAGTTTAAACGAAGAGATCGCTAATTCAACGGCATGGTACTCTGCCGTATTGCAGCAAGCGCTGAGAGAGGATTGTTTTACTAACGCCGACGAGTTTTTTGATAAATTTTTTGAAGCAGATCCTAATTGCGAAACCTCTTTTGACTTTGATGTTGCGGAGCTAGAGCCTTATATAAAGCAGGTTCATCACACTAGAGTTTACAGAGACGACTTTTTTATCTTGGAGAATGACGAAAAAGAAGTTTATGAGTCGGATGGGCATATTGTAAAAGCTTGGTTGAACATTCTACCAAGTTCGAATAACCCTGCTCTTAGTTTTAAAGTGCTCAATTTTTTAAAGCAACTAGAAGAGCTACAAACAATTTCTCCAGAATATATTCCGACTATTAGGGATTTCGGCTTAGCTCATAAATCAGCTAGCTTATACTTAGTTACCGATAAAATTGACGGTAAACATTGGGGAAGTCTTGAGGTCTTATCTGATAAGAAAATTGAACTTATAGAAAGTTTAATTAAGGTCATTGAGCATCTACATGGCCTCGGCATTAGTCATGGTGATTTACATCCTGAGAACGTACTACTTCAGCAGACTGATGAAAGTATCAAAATCTACTTGATTGATATTCCAGATTTTTCAGCTGACATTAATGAGGTGAAAAATAATCGATACAGCCCTGAACACATTGATAATTCGACACCGTTTGAGCGAGATAACTTCGCTGTCATACGAATGGCATCAGAACTACTAGACATTTCGTGGGGAGAGGAGTCAGAAGACTATTCTTCAATAGCAGATTGCATTGTTAAAGAATTAAACGATAGAGAAGCTGGTTTTAAAACTCTGAGTAGGTTCAAAAAAGCACTACATTCAAGAGCAAGTGATACTGGGAACCTAATAGAAGTTATCATTAATAAGCCCTTTGAAGAACTTACAATATATCCTGACAACGGCAAATTATACGTTCAAGTTTCCAAAGCCAAAGAGCACGGAGATTTGTTTATAGAAATGCATGGAATAGGTGGGATTTTTAAAAGCATCTTTCAAGGTAGAGAAAATACTCTTGTTGTGGGCTTTGAACCTAAACCAAGAAGCTCTGTTATACCGAGTATAATTGACTCCTCACAGTTCGTTGTAGATTTTCCAATCCGAATAAAATCAGGCACTACGTCTAAATTAAACAGTCTAACTGTAGCATTGCAGAAAAATGAAGCATTTCAACGAACCAAATCCATCGTTCTAAAGCCTGAAGAAACTACTCACCAAGAACATGGACTTACTGAACAGCTTAAAGCGGCATTCAAATCGATAGACGATTCTAAACCTACGAAGGATATTGGACTAAACATATCTACGGTTAAGCTATGGCAAGCAATTATAGACACGGAGACTGAATCATATCCTTGCATTGAAATGACGGGTGACATCGTTGAAGTAAAAGAAATGAATGATCATTTGATTATTCCTTACTCGTCTGATGTAGATATTCTGGGGAAATTTAGAAAAGATGACACAGTTGAAGCGTTAAAGATCGATGGCGAAAAGGAAATCTTTTTAGGTGAAGTAATTTTAAAAAATTCTGCGATGAATGAGGTTCGAGTAGGGCGTGTCAGACCAATTACTCGGGCATTAAAAGATGGAGAAGTTGTTTACTTTAGGACAAAGCAGGATAAAGCTTCATACACTAAGCGAAAGGCTGCACTAGAGAGGCTATTAGATAATGAGGGAGTTATCAGTCGATTGACTGAATATTTTGATCCTAATTGCTCACTAACAGCAACTGAATATCCTGTAAAAGTTACGGACAGTGATTTTGCTCGCTACGATAGAGAAGATGATCATGGCAACAAAATAAGTCTGAACCTTCAACAAAGAAATGCATTCCAAAATATTATCCAAAACGGCCCTTTATCCATGTTGCAGGGGCCGCCTGGGACGGGTAAAACCGAGTTTATTGCAGCATTTGTCCATTATTTGGTGGAAAAGCAGAACGTAAAAAGAATTTTACTAGTTAGCCAATCACATGAGGCGGTTAACACGGCAGCAGAAAGAATTCGCTCCCATTGTGCCAGACTCGATACTTCCATACAGGTCGTTAGATTTAGTAATAGCGAAAGAGCTGTTTCTGATGGTTTAAAAGATGTGTACTCAAATGCCCTAGTTTCTGAAAAAAGAGCATTGTTTCATGCCGAGTTGAAACAACGTGTCGAAGTGCTATCGACTCCATTGGGTTTAGATGCTGAGTATCTATCTTCATTAGTAATGGCTCAAGTAAACCTTTTTAAGCAGATTGATGCTTTTGCTAACGCAATGAAAAGCTTCTCATCTCAAGAGGATGAAGAAGATAAACGTTCGCTGAAGATGATTATTTCTGAATTGGATCAAAGTATTAGAAGAAGCCTTATAGATGATTATCGTCTAGTATTCGATGAAAAAAGAGATATTCGGGAGGCACAACAAGAAGTAATCAATAAGCTTAATCACGATTTTTCTGTACGGCCTCATGAAGCCAGGAAAGCGCTGGCCCTAGCCAATATTTCAATCGATATGTTGGATGTATTGGATACAGAAAAGGCTAATTACGAAGAATTTTTTGCTCGTTCTAGACAGCTTGTAACCGGAACCTGTGTTGGTATTGGACAAAGACACATTGGAATTGCTGCGAATCAGTATGATTGGGTTATCATCGACGAGGCCGCTCGCTCAATTGCTAGTGAGCTTGCAATTGCGATGCAGTCAGGAAAACGGATTTTGTTAGTTGGTGATCACCGACAACTCCCTCCTTTATACCAAGAACCACATAAAAAGGCATTGGCACAAAAGCTAGGCATAGATAGCAGAGAAACTGATCTGGATGCGGTTTTGCAAAGTGACTTTGCTCGCGCATTTGAGTCCAGTTATGGAAAGCAAGCTGGTGCAGCACTTTTGACCCAATATCGTATGGCAGCTCCAATAGGAGATTTAGTCTCTTCATCTTTTTATGATGGTGATTTGAAAAACGGCGAAAGAGCTATTCCTGACATATATGGGAATGCGCCAAGAGAGTTGCAAAATACCGTGACTTGGTTGGATACCTCAAACCTTGGTTCTAAATGCTACCACCAAGATGATAAAGGTGTGAGTATATATAATCGGTGTGAAGCTGACATTATTATCAATTTATTAAAAGATATCGCGCAAAGAAGACATCTTAAAACTTCCCTGCAAAGTGTTGTTAAAGAAAACGAAGCGGCGATCGGCGTCATTTGCATGTATGGCGAGCAGAAAAGGCTTATTCGAAAGAAGTTTAATGAATTGGAGTGGGATGAGGATTTCAAAAAACTGGTTAAAATTGACACTGTTGACAGCTACCAAGGTAAAGAGAACCGAATCATCATCTTGTCAATTACTCGATCAAGTAGAGACATGAAACCACGATTTTTGAAGACTCCAAATAGGATTAATGTAGCTCTATCCCGAGCAATGGATCGTTTACTCATTATTGGTTCAAAGCATATGTGGCAAAACCGGAACAGTGACTTACCGCTTGGTAAAGTCTTGAGTTTCATTGAATCGAAAGATTTAAGTGATGGCTATTCCATCATGATCTCTAACGTTCAGTAAAAGGAGTTTAAGAATGTACGAAGATCTGCACCTCGCTTTTCACGAGATTGATTTTATTGTTCCTGTACACAGATTTAATATTCAATATTCTTACGTTACAAAGGAAAGGCTTTCATTCATCCGAGAATTCGTTCTAAGGATTGTTCAGCTTTCCCCACTAAAGCCAAATCAGATAGCGACTTATTTGGGCTTAAATAAAGAAGAACTGAATGAAGCTCTATCTGACTTAATGAGCACGGGGGATTTACAGATATCAGAATCAGGTGACATATTATTAACACCACAGTCGGAAGATTACTTTGAAGATTTAGGTAAGTTACCTAAAACATCGTCTATCATGGAGACATCTTCAATTTTGTCATTCGAAATCGGTGGATTTAATTGTCTTGGTTCAAGAAGGATTAGGGATAACTGGAAGTTCGGTATTGCTTTGAATGTTGATAATGAGATTATTGCAAATAGCGCCAATCACGCAAAGACGACTTTTCAAAGAAAGTTTTATCAATATTACGATAAAGAATGGCTCAAAGGGGTGAAATCTGACAGCAACGAAAAGCCTACAATTTACAGTTTTGATTCTGTAAATAAGCTAGGTCAAGACTCTCTAAGGTTGACTAACTTATTTAAAATTGATTTAGAGGGTAATCCGCTTGAGCGGGATGACTATGAATCGCTTGAAAACTCTAACGAGGTTAATAAGCTGGTTACAAAGGCGCTGTCTATTGAAGGGAGTCGAACTAACATTCCTGAAGTGGCTGAAGCAATGAAATCTATTGGCGATAATTGGACAGTACAATTTTTCAATAGTTCTTCAATTGATGTACCCGCTTTCACAGCTAAAAGAGCTGAGTCAGAGGTGAACCCCAAGATTCCTCTACCATTAGTGGGGCCTGCTTATTCCAAAGAAAATTGGAGATTGATATTGGAATCTATCAAAAAGGCCAATGAAGTAAGTAAAAAATCAAACAATCCAAAAGTTTCACGCCTGACTTGGATCGCACCTTCAGATAAATATTGGGGAAAAAGCTCAAGACTGACAACAGTAATAGATGATCTGAAAAATTTTGCTCACACAAGGTCTAAGAAACCTCAAAAAATGTATGAAGCAGAAATTTTCTTACCCGTACCAGATACTAACGATAAACAGGCAATCAGGCGTTGGTTAAATGACTTTGGCAAAGAATCGGCCCTTATCAAAGGACTATCAGAGGGCTTTTTGAATGGGTGTGTTGAAGTGATTTTTATGGAAGATCAATTTGTTACAGTGCTTTATCACCTGGCTAAGCCAGATCTTTTACCTGTTACTATGCCAGTTGGATTTATTTCAAAAGATAAATCTATTGTTAGAAAAATCCAATCATTGGCTAATGATTATGTTGATGGAATGAAATCATTTGACCAACCTAATAATTTCGGGGCATTAGCTCAAGTATAAAGGATGTAACTTATGACAAAAAATTTTGCCCAGTTGTTCGAAGAGTCACTAAGAAAACTAGAAGATAGACCTGGCTCAATTGTGAAAGGAGCGGTTGTTTCAATTGATAAAGACGTCGTACTTGTTAAAGCGGGTCTAAGATCTGAATCCTGCATTCCCATTGATCAATTTCGCGATAGTGAAGGGCGTGTAAATCTGAAAGTTGGAGATGAAGTAGATGTTGCCTTCGATTTTGATTCAGATGGGTTTGGAGACCTCATTCTTTCCAGAGAAAAAGCGAAAAGGCATGAGGCTTGGGTCAATATAGAAAAATCACTTGAAGAAAAAACTCCAGTTAAAGGAGTTATTACAGGCAGGGTGAATGGTGGGTTTACGGTTGAGGTTAACAGCATTCGGGCCTTTTTACCTGGTTCAAAGTCGGGTATCCCAATGGGAGACAGTAGTCCACTAGAAGGTAGAGAGTTGGATTTTCAAGTTATTAAAGCAGATGCAAAGAGAAATAATGTTGTTTTATCAAGGTTTGGTTTTGAAGAAAAGAAAACTGAAAGACCCCCCAGAATAGCAATTGAAACTTTAAGTGCTGGGCAAATTATCCGTGGGTTCGTGAAGAATGTTACTGATTATGGTGCCTTCATTGATATTGGTGGTATTGATGGTCTCCTACATAAATCTGAAATGAACTTACAGGTAAAAGGAATTAAATCTCCTTCAGAATTACTTCAGGTTGGCGATGAAGTGAATGTCGTTATAAAACGACTTGATATCCAAAGTAAAAAAATTTCATTAAGTATAAGAAGTCCAAAAGACGTCTGCTGGGAACTAGAGCGTGAAAACTTCACCCTTGGTCAAAAGGTGACAGGAAAAATAATAGCAAGTTTAGATGATTATTATGTTCTCGATTTAATGAATAATGTACAAGGCCGAATTAAATCAACAGCAGAGCAAGATATTCAACTTGGTAACGAGATCGAGGCTTTCGTATCAAGTCTAAATGATGAAGAAAAAGTAATAGAACTGACTTTTACAGACAGAAACAAATTGTCATTTTCTGATATCGCTGGCTTGCTGTAAAGATTTTACAGTTAAAGATGAAGTAGATTGAGTAGAGTATTTTTTGCTGTGAAATTTGCCCTTGTTCACTTTTTCTCGCTATTCGTGCTTATTGATAAATGAGGATTTGAAACTTTAACTGAGGGCGCTCAAACATCACTTCGTAAACTGCCAACCCGCGGATTTCCTAGAACCCGCAACGTGATTGGATGCCATCGAAGGTTTCCGGCTGCTTTTCAAGTTGTATTTGCAGTGAAGGGCCAACGCTAGGTTCGTTGGTTGATATCTCAGCACGAATGCGCTGCGTGAGATGTCTGATGATCGGCAGAGCAATGAAAGTGGAAAAGCAGGCATTTCGGTGCCTGCTTTTTCTTTTGTGCAAAAATTTCCCTCTAGCGTGTCCGTCCGGTAATCCCCACATTCAATTCATAGGTTTTCTACGTCATGGTGCTCTCTTTGTTAAGGAGAATGACCATGGCGCATCATCAACGAAGAGAAGTAGAAGACTGGCTCAATTTATTTGA
>Ga0209503_10000291_pt1 | contig 33664 bp, 28 predicted proteins | sample SouAtlMetagenome_2_FD_187448 | JGI IMG/M metagenome (GOLD analysis project Ga0209503, IMG submission 187448) | Marine eukaryotic phytoplankton communities from Atlantic Ocean - South Atlantic ANT15 Metagenome (SPAdes) (version 2) | ecosystem: Environmental > Aquatic > Marine > Oceanic | place... | reverse complement strand
GAAGCCATTGTAAGCCAATCAAATCTACCTTTGTTTTTACCTACTGTTCTAGCTTTAGCGGCAGAAAAAGTTTTATATGATTCAATACCCGAAGAGTCTTCAATCATATCGTTTACAATAGTGTTAAAAGCTTTTCCTTTATTTGCCTTAGCAAGTTGTACTTTAGATTTAACATCTATTTGACTTAATACTTCTTTAACGGCTTTAACGTTTTTGATAGCGTCGTCCGCAAAATAAAAATCATTATATCCTTCTGCTGCTTTTCCAATAACCCAATTTGCTTTAGCTTCAGGTTTACCATCTGCTAAGCCTGTTATATTTTCTAAAGGTATTTCTAATCCTACTCCTTTTAAAAATTCATATATAGCAGGCGCTGCAATATCTGGTCTAGCTGTAAGTATAAAAATATCTTTATTTCCAAACTTGCCTTTTCTTCTTACGGCTAAGTCAAACAAAGGGCCTTTTTCTCCTTTAATAACCTCTGCAAATTCTGAAAAATCAAATGTTGCTCCTTGAGCTTCTAAACTAGCTGATTCTTTAGCAAACTCAGTTGCGTTTATTTTTCTTGTTTTACCAGGTATTTCCTTTAGTACTTTTAATTTATCCTCAGCATTTAAGCTAGAATATGTTTGTTTAAAGCTAGGCAAGTTTTTAAATTTATCTTTAAAAAGTCTACGAGCAACAATATCAGCCATATCACTATCACCTTTTAAAAACGGCATCGTTACAATAACCATACTTTTAGATCTAGCTAAAGTATCGTCAAAGTCAAATATACTTATACCTCTAGAAGCTTTTATACCAAGTTGACCTAGACTAATAGCTTTGTCTGCTTTTTTATAAGTATTAACTTGCTCTTCATTAGTTTGGTTATTAGCTAAATTACTCATTGAAGCGTTTAATACATTAGCAGCTTTTATTTGAGGTTTGTTTTTGTTTGTTATAGGAAGACCAGATGGTGTGACTTGAGCAACTTGAGCTAAAGTTTTACCATCAGCCATTACATAGTTGTTTCCATTAATACCTCCATTTTGGCTAGCTACATTAAAGTTAAAATATCTACTCCACACATTATCAGCAAACTGCCAGTCTTGTGGCATGTTTTGAGTATAATTAAATTTTATACCATTGTTACTGCCTTTTAATTTATTATCATCTAACTTGCCTAATAGTCCTTGTTGGTAATTTTTAGCTACGTTTTTAAAGTTTGTTTTAACGTCTCCTTTTATGGCAGACTCAAAAAGATACTTAGCAACTAAACTAGCCGGCATAGTATGTTCTTCTACTATTCCATTATTTAATTTAGTACCTACAAATGTTATTGGAGCAGCAACCCTAACTATACCTCCCATGCCTTGACTAGTACTAGAAAGCAAAGCAGCAATACCTCTCACGTTAGCTATTTTTTGAGCATCGGTACCGGTGTTCATTAGCTTTTCAAACTTTAAAAATATTTTTTCTAAACCTTTTAGCTTTTGTTTATTTAACTTAGCAGTCTTACCTGTTAAAAATTCATTTTTATACCAGCTTTGTGTCATTTTTCTATTAACTCCAGACCCAGTCGTGTAGCCAACTCTAGTCACCGCCGCAGCTATATCCGCATCTTCAGGTGCAAACTTATTGTTATCAAGATCTAAATCCCCTACAGCATAGTAATAAAAGTTTCTTGAAGGCCCAGATACTCCAGCTCCTGCAAAAGCGCCTGATGTAAAAAATGACTTAGGGAATATAGGAAATAGAGTGTTTCTAACCCAGTCTCTATATTCTAAAACATCTTTATTTGCTGTTATAGTATCAAAAAACGATTTGGTTATAGCGTCTTTTACTTTTTTCTTATTTAATTCAGGAAAATCTTTTTTTAACCGTGAAAACTTTTCATCAAAATCTTTAAAATTTTCTACACCTTTGAAGTTGTTGTCTAGAAAATCTTCTAAACCTTCAGGTATAGGTATGTTGTTTTTATTTAAATAGTTAGTGACTATACTTGGAAGCTTAGAGCTATTTACATCTAAATTTTTAGAACTTAAAGGTTTAGCGCCAAAAAGTTTTAAAGTATTATTGTAACTTTGAACGTTCGCTCCTGCTTCTAATTCTCTTAAAGCGTCAACTGGGTTTACTAATTTTTTACCTTTATTAAACTTTATACCTGTAATTCTTCTAGTTGAAGGCTCTATTAATGTTTCAGCTATTTTGTTTCTAAAATGTAAATCAGCTAAACCTTTAACTGTTTGAGCTCCAGTAGATCTACCGTCTGATTCCTTCAATAGATTCATGTAGTCTTTAACTGTTTTGCTTTTGTCTAACTCAAATCTGTTTGTACCTTCTACTTTTTTATAAAATTCATTTTTAACATTTTCAGGTATAAAAGCTGCTCCTGAAGCTCTATTTTTTGAAGATATAGAAGGATCATACGCCTCAGGTAGATTACTAAAATCTTCTTGAGCATTTTTAAGCAAGTATTGTCTTAGATTTTCAAAGTTGCCAGACAAGTTAAAACCTTTTTGTAAAAACACTTTAGGATTAAGATTAAATGCTTTTCCTAATACAGCGGCTAACTTAGGACCCACTTTTACTTGACCAAATCTAGTAACACCAGTCACGCCTTCTGTGTCAGCTTTTATAGCTTCATTTATAACAGCGTCAACTTCTGTTTTTATCTGCGCGCTTGTCTTAGGTATTCTATCTCCGTTTTGATCTACTTTTTCAGTAAGCACATCGATATCTAAGTTTTCAGCAACTACAGGGGTGTAAACACCAGTTTCACTTGGCGGTCTTTTTATAGCGGTTTCTTTTACAGTTTCAGTTACCGTTGTGTCTATAACACCACCAGCTTTCTCAATGCCTAAATCTTGTTTACCTGCTTGTAAAGCCTTGGCTCGTTCTAATACTTCTGCAGTTCTGTCTCTTAACTGACTTTCAAGAAACGTAGTAACTTTGTTTTCACGTTTAGGATCAAACTTATCAAAAAACTTAGCTTTAACGCCTCTACCTGGAAATGTATCTCTAAACATTTCTTGAACAGCAAGCTTTATAAAAGGCTGTGAAATCTTACCACTAGGATCAATCTTTAACGCTTTTCTTATAACAGGCCAATTAGCTTCTACTAATGCATCTTGTGATGCTATTCTAACCTCTGGTGTTGCGTTATTCTTTGGAGCAGCGTCTACAATTAACTGTTCATTTGTTTTTTCACCAGATTTTACATCATTAGCAAAAAACGCCGCTAGTGGAGCCACTTGATAACCAGCTGCTTCTTCGGCTCGATTTATCTGCTGGCCTTTGCTAGCTGCAACACGTAAATTTTCATCAACTTGTGTTTCTGTTTGTAAGTCTATAACGGGCGTAGTGTCTTTTTGCTCTTCGTCTGAATCTACTAATATGTTTCTAGCCTCGTATCTTTTCTTGAAAGTATCTAAAAAGTTTAACACGTCGTTAGAATCTTTAAGATCCATAAGCCACGCAGAATCACCCATTATATTAGAGACAACACCGTTTAAAAAAGTTCTAATAGAAGGAGCGCCTTTTAAATCGTTGGCATTTATTTTACCTAGTATATTGGCGTTATTCATTTGAGCCATTACTTCTTCTATATCCACGTTTGCAGCGCCTCTTTCGCCTGAATTTAAAACAACTTTACCTTTACCATCTCTATACAATTCAAAACGCTCTAGTAAATCATTGTAGTCTTGCTCTGATATAACCCCGGTGTCTCTATTTTGTTTTAATATTTTAATAGTATCTTCAATCGCTGTGGTAGCTAAATCGCTTAGTTCTCCATCGGCATTTCTTAAATTCTTAGCTTTTATATTAGCGTGAAATATTTCTTCGATAGGTGCTATAGCAGCGTATTCAGCATCACCTTTATTTAAAGAAGTATATATTCTAGCTTTAATAGCGTAATCATTTACTATAATATTATTGCCGTCCTGTAAAGCATTAACAGGAGCGTCTCCGACTAACTGTGAAGCCAATGCTTCGGCTTTAGCATCATCATAACCATTTTCTTTTAATATGTTTATAACCTCTGCAGGTGACGGAAATCCACCGTCTTCTTTTGCTGGTATTTGAATAAAATTACCATCTTTATTCATTAAAACTCCGGCGCTATCTATAGCCATGTCATATAAACCTAAATTATATTCTAAGTCTACAGCTGAAGGAGCGTCCATTTGCTCGCGCATATTTTTAGCAGCAAGAGCCATTTTGCGCTTTTTGGTGTTTAATAGATTGTCTTTTACTTTTTCTAAATTAGAATACTCTTCGTTTATTTTAGCTATTTCATTTCTACTATCTGCATCAGTTCCACCTTCTTGACCTATTAATCTAGCTTGTTTTGCTAAATCTCTTTGTATTCTACTAGCTTCCGCTATTTCAAATATTTGATCAGCATTTAGATGGTTTAATTTCTGAATACTACTGACTTCATTTAAAGCAAAAGTTCTTAGTATATCTCTTTTTTCTTTTTTAGCCTCGATACGTCTAGAACCTTGTAAACTAGGCATTAAAAGATCTAATTGATTTAATCTATTTCTAAGCTTAAGATTTGCAGATAAATCATCTATTGATCTAAAATCGCTTTTAAGAGTAGTAAATACATTTTGCATCGAACCAGGAGCCATCATAGCTAAAGAGCTTATACTTGTTTTACCGATAAAATCTTTATTTATTCCTTCTAGCCAGCTTCCGTTTTCATCTAACGCGTAATATCTTAAAGCTTTTTGACCTATTTCTGTTAAGCTTTCTTCTAATAATTCACCTGGTACTGCTTTTGTAGCTAAAGGTCTTAAGCCTTGAAGCGCTCTTTTGCTTGTATATAAAGCTTTTAAACCAAAATCATGTTTATATATTTTTGTTTTTATAATGTTGTTTATACCCCGCTGCTTAGAAGCGTTTCGTAATATAGATGGCATTTTTATTGTACCTAGTTTTTCAGCATATCTAGCTATTGCGCCAGCGCCATAAGCGTTAAAAGCCATAGAATTCCAAGTATAACTTGCCTTTCTTCTAAGATCATCTATATCTAATCCCATTTCTTCTAACTGATCAGCGGTATACTGACCGGACTCTATAGCTTCATTGTAAAAATCAACAGACTTAATAGCGTCATATTTTTCCATAGTAGACTCACCAATAGAACTACCTGTTTCGGACATTCCAAAAACAGTAGAAACTATCCTTTGCTGAGCTAATGCAACTCTTTTTTGCATTATCTTAAAAGCTCTTCTTTTAGCAAAACTAGAACCAGCTTTTAAAGGGGCTGTTAATAAAGAAGTTGTGCCTCCTGTAAAAACATAAGAAGCTCCTAGAGCTATAGTTCCAGTTTGATCTGATAAAGCCTGCATGGAATAATCAAAAAATCCTATATTACCTTTACCTATGTCGTCTATTTCTAAACTTGGTGCAATATTAGCCTGAGTTTCTTCAGCTAGCCGCTTATTGTAATTATACATACTTTGCTGTAAAGAGTACACGGCTGTGTTTAAGCCAGTAGGTCCTAATAAGTTAACAGCTTTTAAAAAAGCTTGAGCTGTTAGATTACCAAAGTTTTTAGTATCTTTAATAAAAGTGTTATATAAAGAATTTGCAACTTTAGCTGAGTTGCTATAATCTAGTCCTAACGCAAACTCTACAACTTTTGTAGGGTCTTCATAAGAAGCCTCAGCTCTTCGCATAAAATTATCTAATCTATACTTGTAAACTTTAGTATCTTGATCTGCGATTTTAGCAAGCTTACTAATTTCACTAGATTTATAATCGCTATAAGCGTTTTGATAATTGCTTAAAGCACTGTTGTATTCATCTATAGCTTTTTTATAACCAGGGTTTAATGTAGAAAAGAAATTAGAACTTTCATACTCTTTTATTTTAGCTAATAACGCGTCTTTTTTAGAAGAAAGTTGATTTAAGTTTTTTACAATAGGGTCTAGTTTTTTTTGTATTTCAGCGTTGTTTTTTTCTAACTCAATTCCTCTATTAGTTAAATCTTTTTTAAATATTTCTAACTCTTCAGTCTCTAATTGAGATTCACCTATGTTTTTATCATGAAGTTTGGCTGCAATACCTAGAATTCTATTATCCCCAACACCTTTTCCTCTTAGTTCACCTTCACCAAAAGCTCCGTACATTTCTATTTGAACTTTCTTAGCAATAAGCTCATTTGTTGCTTGCTCTTGTTGGTCTGGTGTAATATCAAAACTACCACCAACAAATTTTTTACTCTCTATACTTATTCCACTCTTATAATCTGGGTTATATATTTTATATTCTTCAAACTTTTCTTTTCCAAGGGTTTTTAGCAAATATTCATCATATTCTTCATCTGATGAAAATTCAGGGGCAGCGCCATAAGCCGCGCCAGTTCCAGAACTTGTTCTAACAGCATTTCTACTTTTTAAATTACCAAAATAATTTGAAGCAGCTTTTTGCGTTAATTCTTGATCAGTAAACTTAGCAAAATTAGGATCGTTTATTTTAGACATAAGATCTAGTGATTTGTTTTTTACAAAATCACTTTTTAAATATTCTTCTACAGAATATAATTGCTGACTTGTTACACTAGAATCTTGTGGTATTAAACCAGCTTGTTTAGCTTGGTCTGGAGTTAAAGCTATTTTATCAGTATCGTTTACTTTTTCATATTCAGAAACAGCTTGTTTGAGTTTTTTATTAAAATCATAAGGAAGTTTTTGCTCATCTTGAACTATGGTATTATCGTAAGCAAAACCTTTTTCATCATAATAATCTTTTCTTTCTTGAGTAAAAGGAGCTGGTATTTTTTGTTCTTCAATCTCTACATTGCTTGTATCTATAACATTACCATCTTTGTCTCTAAATACACCAACCTCGTTAACAACATTAGATGAAGATTTAAAGTCAGCAACAAAGCCAGCGGCTTCTTCAAGAGATCTTCTAGATTTTCTTACATCTACTGCCGCATCCATAGATATAGCTCTTTCTGCTCTTTGATTTATTAAATCAAGATTAGCTACAGCGCGAGGACTTAATTGTGATTTGCCATCTCCAGAATCTGAAGGATCGGACCCTGTGTTGTTTGTCTGCTCTACAACCGGATCCGGCGTTATAGAGCTGTTTTGGTTTCCCGCTTCAGGAGTCTGGTCATCGCTTGTAACTTCAGTTTCACTTACAACTTCTTGTGTAGGTGTTTCCTCAACCTCTTCTACAACCTCTTCATCAGGTTTAAAGTTTTTAAGAATTTCTATAATTTGCCCAACTTTCAACGGAGGAAACTGAGACTGAAGTTCTATAGTTTTTTCTTCTAATGTCATTTAATTTAAATTAATTTGTTATCTTGTAAAAACTTTTGTGCTTTAGCTTTTTTAGCTTCTTCTAAATCAAATACAGCAGCGTCTTCTGTTACTGTAGGTAGTCTGTCTGTGATAAATTGTTTTATGTAGTTATTCATAAAATAATCTATAAAACTTTTTTCAAACTTTTTCTTTTTGCTTTGATCAAGAGGCAAGTCTTTTTCATAACTCCAGCTCTTTTCAGCCGCGTTGGCATTTTGTACCATTTGATCGTCTTCTTCTACACTTGTGCCTTGAGCTAAATAAACGTTCCACAAAGCTACAGCGTTTTGTTCTGAAGATAAAACACCAGCAACTTCTGCATTTAAAAAAGGCATTGCTTTTCTTTCTATTCTATCCATATCAAATTGTAAAACGTTTCTACCCAAACCGTTTCCTATGTCTATGATTTTATAGTCAAAAGTACCGTCTACGTTTCTAAGCATAAACTCTTCCGCTATTTCAGCATTAGGGCTTAGTTCACCATCAACAACATTTTCCGGCTCAAATAAGCCTACTTGAGGCATTAAAGCTAGCATTAGCTTGTTTATATCAGGAGTATCAGATACAATACTAGTACCGGTTTGTTGTAGAGCTTGCAAAGCAACACTGTTAATAATAAGAGGTTGTTCTAGCAAAGGACCAGTGAATACCATTTCTTGTGAACCGTCATCTATCAAATTAAGTCTAACATCGTAACCATAATTTTTTGCAAAGCCTGGCTTTTCTGTAATAATTGAATTTGCAACAGTATACTTAAAATTGTTGTTAGGGTCAAAGTTAGGGCTTTCAGTTATTTCTAATTGAGAAAAAAGATCCGACATAAACTCTATTGATAGAGCTGGGGCTTCCTTTAGAATTTTTAACTGTCTTCTTTCATATTCGCAATTAAGAGAAGTGCACGAGTTACTTTCTATAGCTAAAGACAACTTTGCGTAAGCTCTTCCAGTTCCTTCATAAGCTTTACCTAGAATATCAAAATTAACATCATAACTATGAGCTAAAAAATTCGTATTATAGCCAAGCGCATTGCTTTCGTTTCTTTGAAGTAAAAATAAATTATTTGCTATATTTTTGTTTTCCATTTATTTTAAATATTACATACCCATTAAGCCGCTTCCAAACTGAGACAGCATACCGGTTATAGCGTTTGTTGAAGAATTTTTAGCCTTATTTGAAGCTCCTGTTAAAGCTGCTATTTTATCTCTTTGATAGTTTATAGCGTCTTGTTGTCTAGCTTCTGTTGTTTGCATTTGTATATTTCTACCCATGCCTTCAAGCTGTTGTTCTCTACCTGCTTCTGATATTTGCAGGCCTTGTATTCTTTGAGCATCTGCTAATTGCTGTTGCTCCATAGTTTGTTGACCTTGAGCCCGCATTTTCTCGTTTTGTGCTTCTTGAGTCTCAATGCTAGCCGCAACTTGTTGTTTGCTTTGTAATGCCGCTTGCGCAAGTGCTGTTGCGCCACCAGCTCCAGCTCCTGTAGCTCTTAAAGTATCTAAAGTATTTGCTAATGCTAAGTCGCTTTGTTCCGCTTGCATCTCTGCTGCTTTTGTAGCTACACTAAGATTGGCAAAGGGGTTTGTAACTTTAGCAGACAGATCTTTAGCGTATAAATGAGCTACGCTTCGAACGTTATCATATGGGTTAACAATCTGTTGTCTTGAGTTTTCTAGTTGATTAAGTTTTTTAGTTTCAGCTTTTAATTGCCTTGCTAAAGCTCTAGCTCTTTTTCTCCTAGCTCTTGAGCCGAATATAGCGCTACCTAATTTGAACGCTCCTCCTATTATTGCTGCTGCTGGCATAATTATTTATTTTTATTATTAATATCCACTTGAAAAAGTGTAGTTAGATGAAACTGCAAAAAGCTCTTTAAAGCCACCCGGATCTGTTATAGTGTCAGTTGAAATTGTGGCATTGATAAAAAATCCTTTTACACCAGATATTTGACTTCCAAACACAACTTCTCTACTATTCGCTAAAGAGTTGTTCACAAGGTTAGCGCAGTATTTATTTTCTTTTCTATAAAAACCTGATTGTAGTATATTTAAGTTTGGATTTAAAGTTGAAAAAGTCGTTAAATAGTCGGCTCTGTTTACTACTAAATAAAAGTTTAATAAAGCTCCTTCAGCAACGTTTAATGCTTGTGAGGCAACTAAAGTGTTTCCATTTGTACCTACATTAAACGACACTACAGTTGTTCCAGCTGGTACACCAACTCCTGATATAGCGGCTCCATTAGGAACTAAACCTGTCATACCCGTTACACCCACGCTTGTTGTAATTGAAGCGGCTGTTGTTGTCGCGTTAGTGTCTACTATAACATATTCACCTTCGTTTAGACTTAACACAGAGTTTGTTCTATCAACAGAAGATCCAGAATTGCTAGAAAAAATCCCAGGTCCTGTTTCATCAGAAACATAGCTATCTAATCTCCAGCCGTTTGATCCCTCGTAAGCTATAGTATTAAAAACTTTAGAGTTACTGACTTCAGGATTAAAAGTAAATTCTACAGAGGAAGGTGTTGATATTCCATAGAAATTATTATAATTAACATTTATTGAATTATGAAGATACAAAGAATCTCTAAACGTTGTGTAGTGTTGATTTCTTATACTAAAAGACTGACTAGGCTTGTAGCTAAGAAAGCTAATCCAACCTTGTGCTTTTTCATCAAAAGAAACCGTAGGCTGCGCCAGCTGTCTTGTTTGTTCTGCAGGCTGCAAAGATAAAACATATTCTTTGTTGTATATATCCCAAGCGCCTAATAGCTTTCCACTGGCTCCGGCAGAATCTATATTTACTATTTGATTTCTAAAGAAACTTCTCATGCCTGTAGATGATATTTCTTCTATACCGTTAGGATTTAACCTGCAAACACAGTTTTGACTACTATCTACAAAATATTTATTATAACCGTAAACAGCAAAGCTTTCTGGGTGATCACCAATACCATAGTTACCTATTATCGGTACTATTTGTCCTATTACAGTTTTAAAAGAACTAACAGGAACACCACCACCTTCTGCGGTATAAATAGCGTCTTTATCTATTAACGCCTTGTTTACTTTGTATTGTTGAAAAATAATTAAATTAGTATCTTCAGCATATAGCTTCTGAATAGAACCATTAGCTGGATCTAAGCTTTTAGTTATTTCTTCTGCTATACTGAAAACATTTGTATCATTTATACCTGTTCTAGAGTTGTAAATACCAGAGTATATCATAGAGTTTACTCTAAAGCTAGCATTGGGTTCTAGTTCTACTAAATAAGCTCTTACACCAAAATCTACTTGAGTGTTATTGAAACCTCCTCTTATGCGTGATTCTTCAATGACAAAGCTATTAGTATAATTAAAACCTGTAAACCTAGGAAAACCACCTATGTTCTCAGGTATACCCTTAGAACCATTCCATCGCGGCTGAAGCACAGGACTAGATTCTTCTATATTTTTCAATATGTAACTATTAAAGTATTTTATTTCTATTATAGCTGCCATGTTATATTATTATCACTTTTTTTTATTAAGTTTTACGCTGGTTCTGCTTTTAGTATAACTGTTACTACAAGATTTCGAGTAGTTGTAGAAAAACCTACAACATTTGCAAGATTAGCTAAATCAATTCTAAGATTAAAACCACCACTATTACCGTAACCAGCTGGAACTGTTATCGTGCCTGTTGGTGTTGGTATAGTAGTACCCCCACCGCTTGTGGAGCTATTTATTGGAATTGAAAAAGAAATATTACTAAAACCTGGTGAGTTTTGCGCAACAAAGTTTAGTGCACTTGCGTTACTTACTCCGTAATTAGGGTCATCAGGAAGCAGTAAAAACCCATTGCCAAGAGCGCTTTGAGTTGAATTTGGAGCTTGGTTTTGACCAACACCTTTTCTAACATTAACCGAGTGTATAGATATTTTTGCAGGTGCATTTTGTACTTGTAAATTATTACCACAAAACACAGAAGGTTGAGGTGAAAAATCTTGAGAACTCCAAGCTCCCCATGTAGGCGGAGGTATTTCAGCATTACCAACCCAGACTTGTCCATTTCCGTCGCCATCGATTGTGTAGGGTGTAAATTTATAAGCTGGTGATAAAAATCCACTTGAGTCAACTTCACCTGGTTGACCGTAAGGAAATTGAACAAGAGGTAAAGCACTAAACTTAAAACGAATTTGACAAGATTTAGTCTCAGCATTGTCGCCTAAAATTCCACCATCTGTAGCTGTAACTCGCATTTGATAAATTCTATTAGCTTCAACGTTTGTGTTTCCTTGAACACCAAAACCTCCACCGATAACACCTCCTACTGTTGCAATACTTATAATTGCCTGGTAATCGTTAAAGTATGACGGTATTTGCGAAGGTCCAGATCCAGCTTGGAAACCTTCTGGTCCATAATTTTGAATACTAAAATAACCATCTAAAGCACTTTGACTGTTCAGCGCGCTTACTACGCTAGTCGGATCGTAAATAGGTATAAACTCACCAAACGTAGATGATGAAGGATCAAGATCTTCTTGAGCTAAATAAGTTATTGAGTATGTAAGATCTTCTTTTTCTAAAGAGACCGTTGAAGACCCATTGTCACCTGAAACCCCAAGAAAAGGGGTTGGTGAATTTACTTCGGTTATATCAAGTTCGTTTTTAGTAAATATTTCTAAATTACCTTGACAATCTCCTTCGTTTGTGGTACAACAATCTAATGTCTCTGGGGCTTTGCCTGCTTGTGGAAACTGTACTAAAGGCCTACTAGGAGGTTCATTACCTAATCTTATACCACTGAAACCTAAAAAATTAAAGTCTTCTGCTTCTGGATTTGTAAATGTTAAATCAAAATCGTATGTATAGCTTTTGTCTAATTTTTCAGGATCTGTACCACCTGCTACAACTAAACCTGGTGCATTGTTAGGATCTAAAGTTCCGCCTGATGCCGTACTAACTCTTGAGAGTATTATATTAAAAGATCCGTCACCATTATTTTGTATAGAAAATATACCTTCATCAGTCACAACAGCAGTGTATGGAAAACCTTCTTCATTTGAATCGTTTGGAAAAGGTTGAGCCAATTGATTGTTTACACTGTTTAATATACATTCATTTTCAGATGGATTTGAAAACTCTGCGTTACCTATTCTAAGTGGTCTAAAAGGGCTGCATATTTCTATTTGAGCTGGGGCTGGACCTTGACTGTTTTGACCTTCCAAACCTTCATTAAATTGGTGAAAGTCTACATTAGTTACAGTTGAAAATACATTAGCAGCTGGACCTGTTTCTATAGCATTGTTAAGATCTTCTATAGTTCCCGCTGTTGTTGTTTCATAATATATATCTATAAGCGACTCTACTGGTGATGTTTCAAAAACATTCAACTCTGGTGGATTTGAAAAATATCCATCCGCTGCTGGCAGTGGAACACCAAATTGCTTTTCGGTGTTTACTCTACCTATTAAAGAACTGCCGTCAGATGTAGTAAAATCACTAGCCGCTCCAGTAGTTGTGTATTCGTAGTTATAAAAAACATAATCATCATTAGTTGGAAGATTAGTAAATTCTCTAAAATCAAATAAATCCTTTATAGTGCCTATGACAGAAACAGAATCCGAAGATCTTTCAGGGTAATACTGCTGCATTTGATTTCCACTTGCAGATATTTCTATATTATTAACTCTACCAAATAACCTTACATCACTACCAAATTCTTTCTGCTGAGGTCCTACTTCTATTAAACTTCTTGGAACTTTATTTATATTGTCTCCATATAAGACTATATGTGAAGTTGTTTCTACTTCTCTAGTTTCATCCAATGGATAAGCTGCCATAGCAGTGGGTATGTAAACATTGTAATAATCTTGCTGCGTTTGTTTCACGACCACTTTAAAAGAATACCAACCTAAAGGATTATAATCAGCAGATGTTATATCTGAGTTGTAAAGCCCTGGTGTTCCAGTAAATTCGTTTTTAACACTTGTTATTAAGTTGTTAAATTGTATGCGTAAAGCATTTCCATCAAAATATGGTAAACCATTAGGAGGGTTTGCTGAAGTGCTAACATCATCTGCTTGAGATCTGTAAGGAGAATAAACTGTCGATGCTAAAAAGCTAGACTGAAAATTAAGTTTTGTTTGAGAGAATAAAACCGTTGATTGTCTACCAAATCTATCAGACAGAACAACACCTATTTCATAATTTCTATTTTGCTTCAAAGAAGCGTTAGGATATTCAACTGATGTTGTTAAATCTGTTATACCATTATTTGTTATTGTAAAAGGAGATGTTTTAGATCTTGAACCTACTAAATAATCTAAAAATTTAGGAGGCGTATGCTTATCTTGGTAGTTTCCATATATAATTCTATTGCTAGCTACTTCTTGAGCTAAAGCTTTTACAGGCACTTTGTCGTAAACTCTAACAGTTTCGTCTTGAGGAAGTGTTTTAAAGGGAGGTTTTGAGCCGTATTCATATTGATAATACGAACCGCTACCGACTACGTTAAACCGTATTGGAACTGTTTCAACAACTTTTATTGTAGTTTGATCTGATTCTTTATAAAGAATATCTATTTCTTGAATCTTATATTTAGATATTATGTCGTTTGCAGCGCAAGGCAGAGGTACGTTTAATAAAATTTTATTAACTTTATTTTGCATGAATTCAACGACTGTACTTCTATATGTTCTATCTGTGTCAGATACAGAGTTAAAACTATCTTGATTAAGTCCAAACTCTTTAAGAGTAAAATACCCGTCTTGTTGTGGTATAAAGCAAGGTTGAGTAAAAGGTGCCATTAAAGAATATTCACCATCGTCAAACTTAAATCTATAAGAGAATCTTACAAATTTATCATTTAAAAAATCAACATTAGCGTTTTCTTTAAATACTTGATCAAAATAAGGATTTGCAATAGAAAATTTTACATTTAAGTCAGCAGGCACAACACCAGCAGCGGCTAAATAATCTGCGTTTGTTATAGCTGGAGCTACAGTAACTGTAAGTAAATAAGTAGGAGGTATTCCAGGCACTGGCGTTGGATTAATAGCAGCTGATTGCACTACAGAACCCGTGTCATTAAAGTTACCTGAAGAATCTTCAACAAATAAATTAGTTCCTGCAATTAATTGATCACCTTTGTAAGAGTCAAGAAGTACCTCAAAATCAGTTGTATTTACTGTTTGATATATAGTTGCACTTGCTTCTACTGGAAGATATTCACTTATCGCATCTTGAAGAGTTGTTTCTGGATAAACTAAATTTACCGAAGAACCAGCAGGCAGAGTTTGAGGTTGATTAAGTGTTATTTCTGTTCCCCAATTAGCTTGTGTTATGTCTAAAAAAGTGTTTGGTGTTATAAAATCTACAGTTAGTATTGCGTTTTCGCCAGAACTAGGCTGCAAGACTCTAACAGTTGTACCGCTTGTATAGTTGCTACCTGGATTAGAAACAGAAACAGCAGTTATTGCATTAGTGACAGGATCAACAGTATCTATGTTTATTAAAAGTCCAGTACCTGTAGGATTTCCACCTGTGCTAATTGTGTTTCCAACCGCGTAACCAGTACCTCCATTTGTTATAGTTAAACTAAAACAATTTACACCCAAACTCCCAAGTGTTATTGTAGGATCTGCATTACCAGTTGGAGTTTGTAGTGTTAAGGTTCTGCTATTAGTAACCGTGTCTACTATATAAGTGCTTTGTATTGCTCCTGTTTGTTGACTTGGTTGGTATAGTTGTATAGGATCGTAGGGATAATATTTAGCTACAGACAGTTGTTCTTCAGTTGTGTAATAGTCTCCAGCTGGATTTGAAACAGAAGCTTCTCTATCAATATTTACTTTTCTAGGTTGATTTCTATTGTCAGTAAAAAATAATAATTTTTCTAATAAATTAATTCCAGTAACAGGATTTAAAGTAGAAAAATTTAAAAAAGCTCCTTGAGCTATAACTCTTAAGCTAGTAGAATTAAGATTATAAGAAACTATAAAGTTATCATTAGATAAAATAGAATCAATTCTCAATACAGCATTGTTATCTCCTCCATCTATTATTACAGTGTCACCAACAGCGTAACCTGATCCAAAGTTGTTTATTGTAACGCTTGTTATAGATCCAGAACTTATAGTAGCGTTTAAAGTCAAGCCGCTACCAGTTGAAGATCCTTGAGCAGTAGTAGTGCCAGGTGTATTAGAGTTTGTGTAATTTGTTCCGAAGGGGGTTGTGCCTACAAAAGAAACAGGTCCACCTAAAGTGTTTATTATAAAGCTTGCTCCAGAGCCAATAGTAGTAACTAAGTTTATTACATCACCTTGCGTGTATCCAGATCCTTGATTTGTAACTTCAATACCAGTTATAGAACCGCTAGTACTTACGCTTGTAATGTTAAATATTATACCGCTACCCGTGCCGCCTGAAGATCCAGCTGTACCAATTCCATAACCCGCGCCACTAGCAAGTATTTGACCGTCAAAAGCAACAGTACCTTGCTCTTGCGGAAAAGTAGAAGCTACGCCTACAGCTCCAGTAGTTATATAAGGTCTTAAAGTATTGTTAGTTAAAAAGCAGAAAATATTACCAGAAACATCATCTGGTAAAGCTCCTATAAATTCTAAGTTAGAAACACCAAGTGCTGTTCCTATGTCTATAATTTCTTCATTACCTAAAACAGTTTGAACTGTTCCTACGTTTTCTCCAGTAGATTTATTTATAGAAACATTAATCGCATTTCTATATTCTCCATTAGGAATTAATCTATCGTCTAAGTCTTTGTTCATTTTAGACGATAAAAAACTATTCTTAACTTCTGCCATTTAATTTTAGTGTTTTATCCATTTAGATTTACCACGCATAACTTGAGCTATTTCATCAAGTTTAATATTAGATAATCTTATTTTAGCATTTCTAAGTTTAGCGCTTCTGTCTCTTTTTAATCTCATTACAGCATTTGGATCTTGTCCAGCTCTTACGGACACAATATTGTATAATATAGACGCGTATAAAGCATCTTCTGCAAGTTTAGGTACTTTACTATCACCGTTATGCGCTAAGCCATCAGATATGTATTCTAGTACTATTAACTTATTTACTAGTTTGTTAGAAAAAGATATTTTACCTTCTCTGTAGTTCATACTAAACCAGCCATTTATTTGAGATGTTTCAGGGTCTAATCCATATAGTTTACCCGTATTAAAGTTACCATCAAAGCCATATAAATTCCACCAATACGCAAAGTCGTCAAAGTTGTTAAGTAAGTTAAAGTTTAATAAATCAAGGTTTGCGTTTTTAAATCTTTCTTCAGTAATAGAAGTGCCTTCAATATTTTCACCAAAATTATCTTGTGTTGGAATACCTGTTGCGTCTTGAACCGGATTATTGTATGGGTTTATAGTTAAATTATTAACAGGATATAAAATTCTTTTTATACCCATGCTGTCTATTCTAGAAACTCTAACGTAGTTTACATAGTCTTGAGGTAAAGGCAAACTTAAAGAAGCTGGTACTGTTAGTTCTTGAGAATGTATACTTTTTAACGTATCATAACTAAACTCTTGCAAAGATCTTTTAGCAAAAAACAAAACATCAGACTTTGATGCCGTTTGAAGTATTTTACCGTCACCGACGTATCCTACCATAAAATTATCGATAGCATCGTTTAATGTAATATACTCATAACCTCCATAATTTTCTTCTACTGTTTCACCAAACGCATCTTGATTGCCATAATTACCTCCGTTTAATAATTTTAATTGAACTACAATATAAGGCGTAGAAGGAATATCATCATAAGGAGCATTTGTAAAGCTTATAGTGTTATTAGCAACAGTATATCCAGATGTAACTTCTGCAAAACTTCCTGGAAAACCAGTTTGGCTTTTATAAAGTTTAAAATTATTTAAAGCGTAGTTAGTTTCTGTAGGATCAGCTGATCCAAAAACTAAATCAGTATCAAAAGTAGTTATAAAATCCTTTTGAGTAGTTACTGCTAAAAAAGGTTGTGCACCTTGGTAGTATTGTTGATTTGTTTCTGTTACTAAACTCATTTATTTAAGATTTTAAATTTACTTCAGTAGCTTCTGCTTCTTGACTTGCAACTTGTATTATTGTAGGATCATTTATTACAATTCCAAAATATTTTAAAGTGTTAATTATAATATTAGTCTGCTCTGATATATCAAGTTCAAAATCTACAGTGGCAGAACCAACTGCACTATTTGGTGGGTTGAACACGTATTGCCCAACTGTACCTATTGTAAAATCCCAGTTTGGACTAGAAGGATTTATAATACAATTAACGCTTACCGTGTCAGTAGTAGCGCTTGGATTAGGATATATTTTTAATGCTAAAACAGGATTTGAAAAACCAAGTGGTATGGCGCCTGTTGTAATAAAAAGAGGATGTTGTTTTGTTGGAGCTGTTAATTTAGATCTTGTTATTTTGTCAAAATCTTTTTTACTCACTAGCTGAACCGGAGAAGAATATTGAGGTTGACCAGTATAAGTAGTTACAACTTCACCTATTTTATATATTTCACTACTAGATCCATTGTAGAAAAATCCACCAGTTGTATCATAAGTAAAGTTTAATTGTTTTTCAAAAGGATGTAGTTTGTAAGAAATGTCTTTAAACATGTTAAAGAATTCTGTATCATTTTCTTGATTACTCTGCACCACTCTATTTTGTTGATTTCCATCTGGAAAATAAGAATTAAATATTTCTTTTTGCACTAAATCAGCAATGCTACTAAATTCAGCAGGAGTTACATAACCTCTTTGTTCTTTGTTTAATATATACAAGACTGTTTGGTATACTGTATTTACGCTTACTGCCATATTAATTTTTTATTTATACTATAAAGGCGGCCGAAACCGCCTATTTTATAGTATCACTTGTTTTTATAGTTTTTTATCTATAGATTTATAGATTTCAACACCTTCGTCTGTTTTCAAAAATGCAGCAAACGCTGAATAAGGATTTTCGTCAAAAGGCACATTCATTAATTTTCTACCATTTGATCCCCACGTAAATGTTCTTTGATCGCTAGACAAGTTAATTATATTAGCTTCAGTTGCTCTAATAGCTATATTTCTTAACTGAACATTGTCGTCATTTGCTAAATTAATAAACAAAACTGGATTATTTCTAGCAAACAAAAGTAAATCTCTTTTGATTTCCTTAGAACTCATGCTACTTACTTTAGATCCAAGCTCAACTCTTAATATTGCTTCTGCTTGATCTATCTCCATATTTCTAGCAGAGTTTAATGCGTCTATTTGAAGATCTAATATTTCTAATTGATCAACAGCTTCTTCAACAGCACTAAATTCTTCATACATTTTACCTTTTAAAGGGTGATATAAAGAAAGTAATTTTTGTAAATTTTGTTTTTCTTTTGGAACTTTTAAGTCACCGTCTTTAAATATTATGTGACCTAGTGTTGCTTCACCTTTTTGTTCTTCTACAAACGGAGAATCTTGGTTAGTTGCATATCTAATTTCTTTTTGGCTACCTGTTTTTTTATCAAAGTACAACAAAGAGTGTTTTTTTGTGTGCTTACTAGGTATTGTAAAAGTAATTGGAGATTTTTTGTTTGTTAAATAATAAAATCTATCTTTTATTTCCCACGCGTTTTTTGCGGGCTTAGGTGGTGTTTTTGTAACCACGGGCTGAGGTGCAACCTCAACAGTTGTTTCTGCTGTAGCTTTTTTAGCCATAATATAATAAAATTAAATAGTTAATAAAAAACCCCAGGGCTACGCTCACTGTGTAGCCCCGTGGGGTTAATTTAAGGTAATTAGATACCTTTGAAAAGTACAAAGTTGTTAGCAGCTTGTACAACTAAACATCTTTCTGATAGGAAGTTTACTTCCATAGCATCAAGAGTAGATGTAAATGCGCCACCAGCAGAACCAGTTAACCAAGACTTCATACGTCGATCATCAGCTTGTGAAGCTCTGTATCGTACATGTAAGAAAGGTCTACGTATATTAGTTCCTAGTACTTGATCGTATACTGTAGATGTTCCAGCTGGTATCAATACGCCTTCGATAGAGTTAATTCCATCGATAGCGCCACGAGTTGAAGCATCGTTTAAGTATTTCCAATCAGTTTTGTAGAAATCGTAAGATCCTCTTCGGAAACCGCTGAACCCTAGGTTCAATGCCATTTCTTCTGAGTTTTCAAATAAACCAAATGCAGTACCACCGGCAGTTCCACCAGAGATTGCAGCTAGCATATCGTCAAAATCAAGAGCTGTTTGTCTTTGCAAGAAAAGCATGTTTTCTTCAATAGCACCTTGAGTATCTAAGTTTTTCAAGATAGCGTCAAAGTCATCAATTCCAGCAGCAGCTGTAAATCCTACTTGTACGTTACCACGATCTTCGATAGCAGCAAATAAACCTTCACTACCAGGCAATGTTGCAGCGCCGGCTAGAGCTGATTTTTCAGATTCTACCATAGACATTTCTAAGTAATCTTCAAAGCGTAATCTTGTTTCAGACTCAGCTTTTAAGTACCATAAATATCCAGAAGCACCATCTTCAGTAGCAACTTCAACCCATCCAATTTGCGCCATATCAGAACCAGATACTACGTATTGGCTTCTAATGATAATTGGCGTATTTGAAAATTGAGTTAAAACAGGTTCTACAGAAACATACCCATTTGGATTACTTACAGCATCATACTTATTTAAAGATACACCTTTCTGATAAGCAGAACCGTAAACAAATACTTTGATTCCAGCTCCAGCAGTAATACCGTTGGCAGGGTCATCTAGCTTTGCACCGTTAAATGGAGCTACCGTAAAAGTACCAACACCACCTCCAGCACCAGGAGTACTAGCAGTAACAAGACATTTAGCCTCTCCACCAGTAGCTGGATCTAAAACAACAACAGTGTCGTTTGCAGAAACAACATTTGTTACGCCTGCAGGTAAGTTAATAACATTTGTAGTACCAGCACCACCCGCTACAACAGTCACGTTGTCGTAAGATATGTGTAGTCTATTTTGCTCAGACCAAATAACTTGGTCAGATGTCATTGGCATTTCAGCGCCAACCATACGTAAAAAGCCAGATAACGTTCTGTTTCCATAACGCTCTACTTCTTGTTCGTAAATTTCAGGTAAATACTGCTGAGCAAATGTGTCAGTGTTTCCAGCACCACCGTCGTTAAATTTTAAGTAATTTGATTCTAAAATCTCTTGTGTTTGAGATGGAATTAAACTACCAAATTGAGGAGTTAAACTCATAATTTTAAATTTTTATTAGTTAAATTTTTTAGTTTTTATTTTAAGTTTTGTAGAATCAGCGCCTGAAATAGCTTTAACTTTAAATCCGCCAAGAAATACATCTCCTTGAGTAGTCCTAGCTTTAGTGTCACTCAAGTTTTTTGATTTATTTACAACGTCTTTTACAGCATCCGCTTTTCCTTGCTCGTAAAAATGAGCGGCAATTTTATCTACATTTTCAGCAGCATAAATAGCCTTGTGATAACCAACATGATCTACAACATCACCATTTTCGTTTAAGAACTTCCCAACGAGGTTTGTTATATTTGACTGGCTTTCTGCAACTTTATCTTTGTTTTGGATATTGTACTTGTATTTCTTTTCACCAACTTTGATATCAAAACCTTTGAAATCATCACTGAAAAGCTTTTTAGTATTATCTTTAAAAGTCTGATGCTGTTGCTCAGCTTGTTTTTGCTCCTTGTTATATCTATTGAAAAAGTCCATGGCTTTTTGTTGTTCTTGAGTAACGCCCGGTCTCAACTTGATCTCGTCGTAATATTTACTCTTAGTTTCCTCTAAAAAGTTTTTGGCTTTTGCAACTTCTTCTTTAAACGCAAGTTTCTTTTTTCTTACGTCTTTTTCCTCATCTATGTCTTCATCAAATTCAAAATCTTCTAATAAAAGATCAAGATCTTCAGAATCTAAGTAAGGTTTATTTTTTTTGTAGTACTCTTTTATAAGAGTTTTATCATCTACATTACTATAGTCGGCGTTCAACCTAGCATAGTCTTCTATCGTACCACCGGTTTCCTCCATAAAGGCAACTAGCTTTTCAATATTTTCAGGTAAAGGTTTACCTAATACTTTTTCATCTCTTAGAGCTTCTTTAACTTCAGCTTTAGTTATTACTTCTTCTTCAGTTACTTCTTGGATCGGAGAAAACCCTTCAGTAGTCTCGTTGGACTCTTGTACAGGTTCTCCCACCGTTGTGCTATCTCCGGATGGTTCTTCCACAGATACCTCCTTTGTTTCTCCGATTTGAATGGCATCTTCTTTTTCTTCTTGTTTTGGAATTACTACTTTCTTTACCTCTGGCTCTAATTCTATTAAAGGTTCTTTGGCATTAACATTTACTTTTGTAATGTTGTCTTTTGTTTCTTTAAATTTTTTAGGTGCTTTCTTTTTAAGTTTAAAATCACCTTCTTGCTTTACAGCTTCTTGTGTTTGTTCTGACATAATATAATATAATTAAATAATTAAACGTTTACATAAACGCGCCCATATCGGGTTGATTTTCAAAATCAATTGGCAAGCCATCGTTTTTTCTTTGACTTATCATTTCACTTTGTTGCGTACCTTCCATTTTTATACGCTTATCTTTTCTATCTTCTATCATTTGCTCTTTAGAGCCAATAGCCTGTACTTCCATTTGTTTCAACTGTCTGTCATACTCAAATTTTTTAGCCATTTTCTGCATGTCTAATTGTGTCTGAGTATTCATACGTTGTATTTCCATTTGGCTTTTAGACTGCTCAAAGTCAACTTTAGTGGAAGTAATTGCTTGTTGTTTTTCTACTTCTGCCATTGCGGTTCTTTCTGCTGTTTGAGCTTGAGCGTCTGCTTGAGCCGCTATATTAGCTTGTTGAACTTGTTGATCTCTAGCTTGCTTTTGATTTCTTTTTATTTTAAGCATTTGATTAGCTAGTTTAAGATTTTTTATTTGTCTTAAATCTATAGCGTCTTCTAAATCTATACCACCTTGCTGAATAGAAGCTTGAATATTTGCTTCTAATTGAGCTTGTTCTTCTTCCTCTGGTTCAAGTTCTAGAAATATACCAAAATCATGCATATTTAATTTTATAATTTCTTCTAAAGTTTTTACGTTAAAAGTTGAAATAGAGCTTTGCAACGATGATCTTGTAAGAGGAAATTCTAAAGCGTCTGCTATTTTTAAAGTAACGTTTTCAGCTATGCGCAAGGTCAAGTACATACCTGCTTGAGTTATATGCTTGGTTGCAGTGTTAGAAGCATTAGCAGCTAGTTTCTGTAATCCTACTAAAGTGTTTCTATCTGGCAAGCTACCGTCTCGAGCTTCGTTTAATCCCGTCACGTCTCTTATCATCTGAAGATAGTACTGATAAGTTGTAATAAGACTTTGTATCTTAGCGTTACCACTTCCGCTTTGTAGTTCTTGAACTGGAACTTTGCCGGCGTTCATTTCGCCATCTTGAGTTAGTGATCTACCAATCACGGAACCAGTTTGAAAATACATGTTTAAAGCTTCTGCTGGGTTATAATTAGTGCCGTTGCCTAAATCGACTTCAGCTAAACCGTCCATATCTAAATAAACACCATCAGGAACCATACGAGAAATTACTTGTTGAAGTTTTAGATGTGTTAATTGTATCATATCTGCAAAACCAGTGCATCTACTAACCAATGATTCAATTCTACCCTTATAAATTCTTGGCGCGCATATGGCGTAATTCATTTTTACTTTAGTAGTGTCTGACATTGGTCTAGACATGTTTTCAGCTAGCTCCCATTTAAGCATTGTTTCTGTTCCTAACACTTTAGCGCCACTATATAAAACCTCTATAGATCTTGAAACTTTTTCAAACATGTCACTTTCAGGTGGGTTAAAAGTGTCTGGTTTTTCAATAGCTTTTAATAAACCCTGCTCTGTTTGTTTAATTTTAAAAACTTGATTATGATATGTTTTATAATCAAAGTATAAAACTTGAACTGTGTTATTGTCATAGTTTCCATAACCAGTAATATAAGACTTATTACTTGGCATGCTTTGAATTCTTTTTAGCTCTTCTTCTGATATATTTGGAAACTCTTTTTTGAGCTCAGGTATAGTAATAGACTTTACTTCTCCTACGTAATATATATCTTCAAAATTAGGATCTTCTGTGTAAGAATAAACCATGTAAGCAGGATCAACATATTCTATAGTCACTCCATTAGCTACGTTGAAACTAGTTTTAACAGCAGAAATACCACAAACCGCTAAATCCATATTTAGCCTTCTTCTTGTTAATTGGTATTTATTTTGAGCCATAATGCTTGATATAGCTTCTTCTTCTGCTATTTCTATTGATTGTTTATAACTCAACTGCATGTGAAGTTCTAATTCTTCTTTTGACTCTGGAACAACATCTTTGTTTGGTGACTGATAAGCATCAATGCCTAGAGTTTCTTGCAAAATAGATAAATAATCTTGAGAAATCATATCTTCATAAAGCTTAGAAGCGTATGTAGTTCTTTTTATTACAGACTCTGGATCTTGAGCGTAAGCTTTTATTTCGTAAGACTTAGAAGAAATACCATTTACTACAATATCTACAAACTTAGACAAAATAGGAACAGGTGTCCAGTCTAAATTAAGATAAGACAAATCACCATTTATAGATAATTCATCTTTATATTTTTGAACGCTTTGCTCGCCTCTAGCGTAGAGTCTTAATTGGTTAAAATTATTCCAATTAGTTAAATACCTATTACCTGTTGTTCTGCCTTGATCAAACCACTCGCCCTCTATAGCTTGAGCAACTTGCTTGCCATAGTCTAAACTGGATTTAACTTCTTCACTAACAACTTGGCTAGGAAATGCACTTCTAGTATTAGTGTATATCTTCATTTAACTTATTATTTTTGACATAGAACCTTTGTTGTCATATTTTTTAATACCTAAATCTACGGCTTTTAATTTTATTGGAGCACTTGGAGAATACCTGTGCTTGTTGCAAGCCATCAATGCTAATCCAGAACTTATTGAAGCATCGTGTTTTGTTCTGTTGTTTATATTAAACTGAGACCAGTCTTCTAATGTTTTTTGAAAATACATATCCCCATAGCCTGTTTCTTTTAAACCAACAAAGTCTTCAATATAAGACTCTATAGCAGCTGCATGAGCTTGTTTTATATCTTCACTAGAATTTGGTATACCACCCAATTCTCTTTCTGTTACAGATAATTTATTTCTTTTTCTATCAGGCCTGTTCATTGAAAAGCCTCTATAACCTCTTCTTTTAAAATGGTATAGTAATCTTGGTTTGTTGTTTTCTGCTAGTATTGGCATGCCATAAAATACGCAGGCCATAAGCACATCTTCAAAAAATATTTCAGCTGTTTGAGGTCTTGCTATATATTCTAAAAAAAAGTGGTTTGGCGGTGTGTCTGTCATTGAAAATTTAGTAAGCCCGTGCAAAGAACCTTTAGAACCCCTATTGTCTACAGTACCTGATATATCGTAAGGATCACAACCAAAAGCCCCCATTGTTTCATTTAATGGATATTTAATTCCTGACTTAGTTATTACCGCGTTTTGCATACTAACAGACGGAACCCATGTTATAAAAAATCTACCATTTTTGTTAGGTAAAAATATAACTTCGGAATCTTGCACGCCATTTTTCCAAGCAAAATTGCCTTGTGTTATATTTATAGAATTTCTTAAATCTTCATTAAAATCTATTTGCTCATAAATTTTAGTTAGATTAAATAAAGAGTCTTTTGATTCATCTCTAAATGCGTGCTTAGTTGTTCTTGGAAATTGTCTGTAGAATTCATTTAAAGCATCTTGATCTTGTTTTAATCCAGCAACTTCATTATCCCAGTATTCTATAACACCTTGCTCAATTGTTTCGCCTTGCGGTCCACTAATTTTCTTGCTTGGGGTGTCGAATACAGGTAAGCCATGAGAATCGATGTATCCTTCGTAATTCCATTCCATAGGTATGAACAAGCTATATAATCCAGAGCGAGTTTGTCCATTTGCATTTCTTTGAGTAACGTCTGAGTCATTATATAATTTTTTAAAATTATCACCACCTTTGTCTAATGAGTTACTAGTTGAACCCATCATACATTTACCTATAATTCTACTACCTAATCGTAAACACGTTTTCGTGACACGCCAGTTGTTGAGGATGTTCGTCGGGCGTTCCCATTTACCGCTTTCGTCGTGGACGAGTAGCTTGAGTTTTTCACCGTCGTACGAGTTGTCACCGGTATTCTTCCAGTCGATCGTGGTGTCGAGGCCGTCGAGCTCACGTAATGTCTCGTTGGTTTCGAGTTTCTTACGGGTGAATTTACTGGCTGGTACACGATAGGCGAGCTCTGTCTTGGGGCGGTCCATACCGTCCTGTATTGGTTTAAAAAAGAAGGGGTAATTAACCGATATTGGTACCACCTTATCCGTAAACATCTTCTTCGCATCAGGTCCACTCTTTGATAAAATGCCAAATCTAGAGTCGCTTGATATGGTTGCCATATTAACGCACTCCCCGGACGCCATAAATGAGAATCCAGATCGTCTATTTTTAAGGTAGCACATTCCATATGACCTATGATCGGCTTTACAAGCTTCCCAGAATATGTAAAATAATCTGTTTGATTCCCTAAAATCTGGTTGCCCAACATCAATTTTGGACCACTGCAGGTACATATAGTGAGTACCAGTAATGTAAGTAGCCACATTCTTATTATAGAACCAAAAGCCTTGTTCTCTTTTATTGAATTCACTATCGATGTAATCATACCATTTTTCTTTAAAGTCTAGTGGGTATTCTTCCCAGTCAAATACAGACTTTATTTTTTTCAATACTTTAGGATACTCAGAATATTCCCATGTGTTTGAATCAAATTTTTCTACGTTAAACTTTTCAGGTAAAGCTATTTTTAAATTCTGTATTTCATATACTTCACCTATCTTACCTGTCTTAGATATAACAACCATATCGTGTTCTTTGTTATATCCATACTCCCATTTTTTATACCTATTAGTTCTTTTTAAAACCTTAGGCTTTACATGGTCTTTTAAAACTTTATATAAACTCTGTTTGTACATTACGATGATCTACCTTCTGCAAAACCTTTAAAAGTTCTTTCTTTAACTTCTTTAGGTTTTTCGTTTAATAAGTTTTCTTCTTCTTCAATGCGATTAAGTATTTCAAAGGCATCGAATATAGCTAGCTTTTTAGTGGCTGCTGCGTTCTTGAGTCTGTCAGCTGATATATCATCATCTGAATCTACAATAGCTTCTTTAGCTACTTTGATTAACTCCTCGACTGCACGCTGCCCAGCTTGGATTATATTCTTCTTCGTTTCCTTGGTGTTCATACTTAATTACAATATCATTAGATTTCATACAGTAAAGTCTTTTTCCTTCAACTAAAAACTCCCATTCACCATTAGGCGTATAGCCAACTAGGTCTCCTGGGTTTATTTCTAGCGCTTCTAAGGACTTATTACCATATTTTAATATACCAATAAGCTTACGCTCTTTATCAAGCGTTAGAGAATCATTACTTTTTATGGGTGTTATAAAACATCTGTCACCAACAGTGTTCCAACCGTTTTTATTTTTATATAAATAAACCTGGTCAAGACTACAGAAATACAAATCATTTTCAAAATAAGATCTGCTTTTCTTTTTATTACCTTTCATATCGTAAAAGGTTCTAAATACATTTTGGTGTATAATTACTATATCACCTTTTTTAATACCTGATTTAAAAGCTAATGGTGTTTCAATAATCTCAGCTAATCTGTTTACAAACTTCCAGTTTTCAATTTTAGTATTAACAACAACGTCTTTACCTGCTATTTCAACTGTGTTTTTATATTTATCACCAATTGGTTTTAAAATAAAATCATACAAGCTTTTCATCAGTACTCTAAGTCATACTCAACAGATACAGCCATGTTAGAATTAAATTTTTTCCATGGTAATACCTCATTGTTTTTCTTTATGTGAATATTATAAGAACCATCAGAGTCATCTAAAACTATATAAGATATTTCATGGCCTCCATAAACCTGTTGACCTACGGAATAATGCATTGCATCGTTTTTATAATCAGAACCTATACTGATTTTTCTTATAACTGAATTCATTACGCTTCTTCAGTTATTTCAGTGTATTCACCAGTTTTAAGATCAATAGAAATTTTACCGTATTCTTCTTCTAGCTCTTTTTTATATTCTTCTAAAATTGTGTTTACTTCTGCTACCTTGTGAAGCAATGCGTGCTTTTTACTTTCTAAAATACCTATTTCAATAACAGTATCTTCTAATTCTTTATTTTGATCTGCAACTTTCTTAAGTTGTTCTTCTGTAATTTTTGCCATTTAATTTAATTTAAGTTAATTGTTATATTTATATAGTTACTTGTATATAAGTTATTTACCTGCAATTATGTCACTAACTGTTGTTGAATCAGATAAAACATAATCCACAACCACCGGAAACCACTCTCCTTGTGGTACATTTACAAAAACCTGAGCTTGAGCAGCACCAGGTAGTCCAGGAGATGCTACGACTCTAAACACTGCATTATCATCACCAGGATTACCACTTCCAGTGGCATCTATGGTAACTAATTCTCCGTTTAAATATCCACTGTCTTCTCCGCCAACAATTGCATCAACTGAAACTACCACTCCATTAACTGCAGTTATATTAACATCCAGACCTGTTCCGCTGCCACCTGAGGTCTGGTATTCATCACTAACATATCCAGTTCCTCCAGATCCAGCGTATCCAGGTGATACAAGTTCAGTTGCCGTGCTTGGCCCTACTCTTCCAGCTGGAATTACTTGAAGATTACCAGGCGCGCTAGTTCCTATGTATAATACGGAACCATTTAAAGAATCTGCCGCCGTTAAAGATGCTACAGCTACAGGCGCTACGGGCTGTATGTCGTTTGTTATAAAATCAGGTTGATTTGCGTATTGTCCCATTTTTATTTATTTTTTATAATTTGTTTTGTTTTTTCCCAGCTACGACCCACAAAATATGCGCCATATACTGTTACTAGTAGTGTTTGAAATATTGGTATATATTCTTCAGCTATTTTAAACTGACCTATGTTGCCGTCGAAAAAGGCGCAGGCAGTAAATATAACTGTCAAGTATATAAGCACCATTGGTCTTATGTTTTTAGACAGTTTACTATCTGAAGCCATATCAGCAGCCCATCGAGCGCTAACTTGCTCTTGGGCTTCAGTGTCTGCTTTTTGTAGTATCTCTGTTATTAATCTTTGAGCTTCTAGCTTTTCTTCTTTAGTAGTTGTTAAATCATCTATGACTTGACCAACTTCTTTTATTACATTGCCAGTAAGCCATTGCCAAAGTTTTTTCATTCGTCTATTTTATAAGTATATTCAGTTAAATTTTCTGATATTTTCTTTTTAGGTTTGCCTTTTCTCCTTTTATAACCATATTTATCTAAATAAATTTGATAACCTTCTCGATCATTAGCTGTCTTAAACGCTCTTGTAATTGTTGAAGATGGTAAACTATCTGCTTCTCTGACATTTCTTTCTAAAACTATACCTTTATAATTTTCCATGCCTTTAAATGGGTTTGGATATAATTTTTCTTCTTGACTATAATCTCTCTCTCTAGTTACAGTAACTTCTTTATCTTTATATTTATCTTCTATAGAAGGATCTTTTTCAACAGCAGCTTTCCATCTATCATACTCAGGCGTTCCAGGTTGAGCTAATCTTTCAACTTCTTTGCCAGGTATTGTTATCTTAGCAGTTCCAGCTGTGTCAATATCTTCACCAGCTAAATTTGTAGCGGTTTGAGTTGTTTTATACTTTAGCTTTTTTGGATCTATTCCTCCAGCGCTTGAAGTGTGCTCTGCTGGATCTCCACCATGAAAGTGAAATGGAGTTCCGCCGCTGTATTTCATTTTAAATGCCATAGTTATGCGTTTTTATAAGCCTCGTTTTCCCAAGGCAAGTTTTTAGCGCCTTCGTTCATTTTATCTCTTGAATATGTTTTACCTTTCCAATAAACGTTATCATCGTCGTAATCAAGATCACCACGTTTCATTTGGTCTATATGCACCATTTCGTGATCTATAACATCTTGAGTTTTTGAAGGATCTACATCTTTGTTTATTATAATTGTTAAATTATTATTAGCCTTACCCATAACATCATCTTCCATATCAACGTGATATATAGGAGTGCTAAAAAGCTTTTTATCGTATGGAGGATTGTCTAATTTAAAAGCCATGTTATTTTTTATAAGGAAACATTTTGTTTAATGCATTTTTTCGGCTTTCACAACCGCAAGGGATGTTTAGTCCCTTGCTCATTGTGTCTACCATTTTCTTGATGCCAGTAGCTTTAGTAAACTTTTCTACGCTGTCTCCTAAACCTATTGATTTCATAATTATGCTATTTTAAATGATTTAAAATAAACTGTTTTAGCAAAGTCATATGCAGCATTGTTATCTGCAACATCTTGAGGTAAGCTAACTGTAGATTTTACTCCACCTGGGTTTGCTGTAATAGCTCTAGTAATAGCAGCTTTAACTTTGTTAATGTATCCTGCCGAAGCTGGTTTTGCGCTTGCTGCTCCAGGATCTGTTGCTGCTGCATCTAAAGAAAAAAGAACTGTTACTGTTTTAGTAGCAGTTGTTAAAGTAGCAGACATTGCATCTCCTGCTCCGTTTGCAGCTACTGCTACAGTTAGAATAGAATCAGCTAATAATAAGTTGTCTCCATCTTCTGCTGGCACAGCACCTGAGTTGTCGTATCCACCTGTTACGTGAAAATTAATCCATTTTGCCATTTTGTTTTGTTTTTAATTGTTTGACTTGGTTTTGGTTGTTTTGTTTAGGTTTGTACAGTCCTAATCTGTTTTCATTTCAGCTATTGAATCTTTAGACTTTTTAGACATTCTCTGCTTTAAATGGTAGTCTCTATGAGCACCTTTTTCCGGACTCATTTTATCCATGCCATGACCTAAGTTTTTAGCTGGTGAGTCATGATTCATTTTGTATGGGCTCATTTCAGCTGGACTATGTCCCATGTGTAAAGCAGACTTTGAGTGCTTTGACATCCATGATCCTCCACTAGCGTGTTTAGCTACTGGGTTGTCATGCATTAAGTTGTATTTTTCTTGTTTTGCAGATTCCATTTCTGCTGGTGAGTGTCCCATATGAGGTCCTTTACCATATTTCATATCAATTGGATTTTTTGTTAATTTTTCTGAAAGGATTTGTTTACTCATTTTTCCTAGTTGTTTTGCAGCTTTTTTAATTTTTCGTTTAGATGGCTTTTCTAGTTTTTTTGTAGCTTTTTTAATCTTTTTTTTAGGTAGCTTTTCTAGTTTTTTTGTCATATAATGACCTTCTGGATGATGTGGCATAATGTTAATTTTTAAGTTTAACTGTGATGTTTTTTGTCATATTTCATATCGCCTGCTAATTTAGAAATATGTTTCTCGTCAGCAGTCATTTTTTCGTCGCTATGCCCGTGATGATCATCATATAATACATCACGCTTTAAATAATCTATATGAGCCGCGTCGTCTCGCTCAGTAGCTTTGTAATTTTCTTTTGTTACCTTAGTATGCGCGTGGTCCATTGACCATTTAGCATTACCAGTATATTTTCCGTAGTGTCCTTTTTGCATTCCCATAACTTATTTTATTCTGGCACGCATTTGCCATTTTCCATTTTATAACCTTCAGGGCAAGCTTGTCCCTTATACTCTGCTTTTCTCTTTTTTAAATCTCCTTCAAAGTCTGCGCCTCCACCAGCTATTGTTTTTTCAAGAGTATCAACAGCAGCTCCAGCTAATACACCAACTGAAGTAATGTCTGGTACGTCTATCTCACCGCCATAATATGTTTCAGTATCCATTGGAGTTCTTCTATATGAAGCTGTAGCCATTTCAAGAGGTCCATCTCCTGCGTGGTCTTGTTTTTCTTTATCGTACTCTTTTTTAAGTTCAACTACCTCAGGATTATCATAATCAAGAGCGTCATCTCTGCCGCTTGATTCTTTAGATTTAGCTTTCATTTGTTCCATAATATCTTTATGGGCTTTCATAGGGCTTTTCATCATGAACCCGTCTCTAAATTTCGTCATAGCTTATTTCTTTTTACAAGCAAAGTTCTTAGCAAAGTTTGCCATTTTCATAACACGCGTTGTGTATTTGTCTTTATTTTTCATTACAGCAGTAGCTGCTTCGCAGGTAGATTTACCAGGCATATTATCTTTAATCCAATCAGTGAATTTACCTTCGTTTTTTTCTTTGATCTTTATATCCTGCTCTTCTTCTTTCTTAAAAAATGGTGATCTATACATTTTTGTAAACTTTAGCTTTGCTAGTAATTGGTCCAGCTTCATATTTACAAGGAAACTTTAATACTTCCATGCCTGTTATACCAGAACTTGATCCCACGGCGTGAGGTCTACCTGTTTGATCTAATGGTCCGTCCCATATTGCGTTTTCACCTACAACTCCGTGTACGTTTTTTGACGCCATTGTTTTATTGTAATTTGGATCTGTTTTATGCATCATTTTGTTTTTTGTTTTTTAAAATATAAAGCTGATTGATTTCCAGCAAATAACTGCGCGAAGTTTTGATTATTACTCATCTGATAACCTAAGGTGCTATAATCAAAATCACTAGTAGGTGTTTGTCTTGCCTCATAATTTAAAGTTCCACCAGCTTGAGTAAAAGCATCATCTATGCTGCTACCCATAGTTCTTGGGGTTAAACCAGCTCTAAGAAGATTGTATTTTCTTGTTTGTTCTTTTATTGCTCTATCTTGAGCAGTAGAATCGTCATCAAAAGTATTGTAAGGATCAAAACCCGGATCATTCATGGCATCTGCTTTAGCTTTGTTGGCTCCAAACACTGTCATACCTGCCATTGGATCTATAGTTCTTATTCCAGCATCAAAAGCAGATTTTCTATCTGCTGGAGCTAAACTTTCAGACTGAACGGGTTGTTGAGCAGCAGCCGCAGATGAAGCAGCTCCTATTAAACCGCCTGAAACTTGTGCTCCCTGCATAATACCTGATAGTCCACTTGTTCCCATGTTTTGTTCAGCAATATTTGGAGCAGCACCAGCCGCTAACATACGCTGTCTGTTGCTTTGTCCCCTGGCGCGGCGATTAAATAAATCATAAAAACCACCTTTACCGCCTCTTTTTCTTATCGCGTCTCGAATTCTTTGACCTCTCGTTGATCGAGCTTGCATGAAAGCATCATTAACTCCTAAAGCCCCTGCCATACCTCTAAGTATACTCATCTGTTTTTATCTTTGTTTACGTTATAAATAGCTTTAGTCATAACCTTATCAGTGTATGTATCACCATTAATTATTTTGTTTCGTCTACCTGTGTTTATATCTTCTTCGCCAAGCATTACTCTGTATATTCTACTTATTAGTTGCTTACCTTTAAAAGACACCTTGTATATATGGTACTTCTGAGTGGTTCTGTTCCTGTGTCTCCACACGACTATCCAACCTTCTTTCAGTAGTCTATTCCATCTGCGGTTGTCCCAACTATAAGAATAAACACCCATTTCAAAGTCTTTTTTAGTAAAAAAATCTATACAATCAAGGTATATGAGAAGTTCTAGATCTGCATCGTTTAAATCATTGTTGCGACAAGCCCATTTTCTTATGATGCGATAGTGCTTCAAGAGGTTTAGTTCTCTTATGTCACTAGCGGCTAATCTCATAATACAACGACTATGTCACCTGACTTTATAACGTGGTAAGATTTTTTATCAACTTCTATTTTGTGACCAGCATGGCGATCAAAATATATAGCATCGTTTTCTTTAACGCCTGCTACTTCTTCACCTGCAGATACAACGCTTGCTTTGACATAGCGTATATCTTCTCTTTGGCTTTCAGCAAGAAGTAAACCACCATCTGTTTTAGTAGTACCTTCTTTTTCTTTTATTATAATTAAGTTTCTACCTATTGCTTTCATCAATTCTTAAATTATTAATTACACAATCAGTAGATAATATTGTTGTTGCTACAGAAGCTGCATTTTGAAGAGCGCTCTTGGTGACCAGTAGTGGATCTATTATACCTGACTCGATCATATTTACCATTTTTCCTGTAACCACATTGTAGCCTTGTCCTTTAGTTGTCGGTGTTTTTAAATTTTCAACACCAGCATTTTCAAGTATAGTTCTAAAAGGTGCTTTAATAGCTTCTAACAAAACTGTTTCGCCTTTAGACTTAGCTGTTATATTTGTTGCAGCGTTTAATAGAGCAATACCACCACCAGGAACAATCCCTTCTTTAATAGCAGCTTTAGTAGCACAGATAGCATCTTCTACTCTAT
>Ga0209503_10000290_pt1 | contig 33874 bp, 27 predicted proteins | sample SouAtlMetagenome_2_FD_187448 | JGI IMG/M metagenome (GOLD analysis project Ga0209503, IMG submission 187448) | Marine eukaryotic phytoplankton communities from Atlantic Ocean - South Atlantic ANT15 Metagenome (SPAdes) (version 2) | ecosystem: Environmental > Aquatic > Marine > Oceanic | place... | reverse complement strand
ATGTCGGGGTGGCAGGATTCGAACCTGCGACCTCCGCGTCCCAAACGCGGCGCGATAACCGGGCTACGCTACACCCCGAGATGGCGGAGAGACAGGGATTCGAACCCTGGCGACGTTTGCACGTCGACAGATTAGCAATCTGCTCCATTACCACTCTGGCACCTCTCCAATACTATATAAGTATTTAATAAAATGCGGTTGCAAAAATAGTTTTTCATTACCAACAACGCAACTATATATGATTTTTTTTTAATTGTTTTCCTCAGGATACTCAACCCTGATGTGATAAATATTTTTCAATTTATCTTTTAAGACAGATTTTATCAAGGAAATGTTTTTAAAGGTAAGTTCACAATTTATAAACTGTTCATCTTCAATTTGTTTGTCTATAATATTTTCTACAAATGATTCAATTTTATCATTATCAGGCTTTTCGAGACTTTTTGTTGCCGCTTCAACAGAGTCACACATCATCACTATAGCCATTTCAATACTAAATGGTTTAGGACCATCATAACAAAATTCAGATCTATTTATAGAGTTGTTAATTTTTAATTCCTTATTGTAGAAGTAACCAATTAAATTTGTCCCGTGATGGGTTTTAATAAATTCAATAATTCTTTCGGGAATTCTAGCATTTTTTGCTAATTGAACACCTTCAGAAACGTGTCTTTTAATTATTTCAATACTTTCTCTAGAGGATATTTTATCATGTGGGTTATTTTCAGATAATTGATTTTCTGTGAAAAACGATGGATTTTTAATTTTTCCAATATCGTGATGTAAAGCTCCTACTCTAGATAATAGAGCATTTGCGTTGATTTTATTGGCACATGCCTCAGCAAGATTAGCAACATTTAATGAATGATGAAATGTTCCTGGAGCTTTTTCTGAAAGTTCTTTCAATAAATTAGAATTAGTATCGGACAATTCTAGAAGAGAAACGTCTGATACCAATCCAAACATTTTTTCATAAATATATATTAAGGGATATATAAAAAGTGTTAACAAACCACACAAAATAAATAAAGTAAAATTATTTAAAGGTAGATTTTCAATACTACCTTCGTGTATTACATAGAATGAAAAATAAGCTATCATATATACAAATGTAATTTGTGCTACAGCGATAAAAAGATTCGCTCTTTTATATATATTATCAGAGGTCAAAATTGTAACAACTCCAGCAATAATATTAAGAAAAATAAATTCATAGCTGTTTGGAACGATAAAACCTAACAGCATAACTGTTACGGAATGTATAAAGAAAGCTATTCTTGAGTCAAAAAAGGCTTTGAATAATAGAGGAATAATACAAAGCGGAATTACATATACGTAATTAGAATTAATATCAATAACCCAAGTTGTTATTAATATTATTAAAGTAATATTAAAATAAACAAAAGCAATCCTATTGTTATTTTCATAAATGTCTCTTTCAAATTTTCTTATAAACAATACGATCATCAGTAATGAGAGTATTACTAAAAGAGAATATGCAGAAATTATCAAATACAAATTAGAGAAAGATGAACTATTTACTTCATACTCCTTTTTTAACGATTCCAATATATTTAATTTTTCACCCTCAACGATTTCCCCCTTTGAAATAATTAATGTTTCCTTTTCGATAAAACCTCTATTAGGAGAGATATTTATGGTCGCTTCATTTATTGCTTGATCTGTTAACGGATCATTAAAAATTAAATTTGGCTGAATTATATCAAAGATTAATGAAATAATTTGTGATCTATATTGATCACTATCGTATTCTATTATCTTGTTATTAATAAAAGTCAATAGATTTTCAGGTAATATTAAATTTTCAAAATAAACAGATCTTATAAGTTTATTTTCCGATAAAATTGAAACTACCTGACTTCCTTTAAAATCAAAATTTTCTTCAATCAAACCATCACTATACACATCTTTTATTATTCTGGCCGAAATGAGTTTAATTGTATATAATTCTTCATTATTGTATTGAGTAAATAACGAATCTTTATTTAAATCTTCAATTTTATTTGTAAGATTAATGCTAGCTTTATTTATCAGAGAGGTGTCTATTTCAAAAAATATTGAGGTATTTAATTTAGCCTCACTAATTTCTGATTGAATTTCTTCACTACTTTTTTTTATTGCAAAATCAAAAGGTGCATATAGATTTTCTGATTGCCAAGGCCTTCCATTCTCAAAGTTATATTTAAATTTTCCACTTTTTGGAAAGAAATAAATAATTAGAAATACCGATAGCACAAATAAAAGAACTCTAAATATTCTTGAAAAACCTTTATTTATACTGTTAAATAACTTACTCATCGTATATATTGAATAAATTTACTAAATATTTAAGATCTTAATACAATTTATATTTTATTAACTTTAAAAAAATAAACACATGCAAAACAAAGTTGTCATAGTAAGTGCTGTAAGAACTCCATTAGGATGTTTTATGGGTTCATTATCTAATTTTTCAGCTGTGGAGTTAGGAGTATATGCCTTAGAAGGAGCATTATCAAAGATTGACTTAGACAGAAAAGAAATTGATGAGCTAATTATTGGGCATGTATTACAGTCTGGTTGCGGGCAAGCTCCGGCTAAACAAATAGCATTAGGGGCTAAATTAAATCCTGAAATCCCTTGCTCATCTGTTAATAAAGTATGTTCGTCAGGATTAAAAGCGGTTAATTTAGCTGCTCAGTCGATTCAACTAGGCATTAATGAAGTTGTGGTAGCTGGTGGAGTTGAAAGCATGAGTAATGCTCCTCACTATTTGAATTTGAGAAAAGCCAATAAATATGGTAATTCTGCAACTATTGATGGATTAATGATTGATGGTCTTACAGACGTTTACAGTAAACAATCAATGGGTGTATTAGCCGATAATTGTTCAAAAGAATATGGTATTTCAAGGGAATCACAAGATGACTACGCTATAACTTCTTATAATAGATCTATAAATTCTTCAAAAAATGGTTCGTTTAAAAATGAAATAATCCCAATAAATTATAAAGATAAGAGAGGGAATGAAATATATATAGATCAAGACGAACAGATTAGTAAAGTGAATTTTGAAAAGATTCCAAATCTTAAACCTGCATTTGTAAAAGATGGCTCTGTAACAGCAGCAAACTCTTCCCCAATTAGTGATGGGGCTTCCATGCTAATTTTAATGAGTTTAAAAAAAGCCAATGAATTAAATATCAATCCAATTGCAGAAATTGTCGGTTATAATGATTCAGCTACATCCCCAGACTTATTTACAATTGCTCCTGCTAAAGCTGTTGAAAATTTACTCAGTAAAACTAATGAAGATTTAAGTAATATTGATTTATTTGAAATCAATGAAGCTTTTTCAATGGTGCCACTTGTTAATATTGATATATTGTCAATTGATCCAGAAAAAGTAAATACTACAGGTGGAGCTGTTTCTCTAGGTCACCCTCTTGGGTGCTCTGGTGCAAGAATATTAACCACATTAATTCATTCATTACATCAAAATAATATGAGTAATGGCATTGCCGCAATATGTAATGGAGGTGGAGGAGCTTCTTCTATTCAAATAAGGGTATAATATGTATTTAGGTATATGCAACTTAAGTATTGTGCCTGTAAGAATTTCTGATTCAGACAAATCTGAAATGATCACTCAATTAGTATACGGGGATTTATTTACAATTATCGAACAAAAAGATAAATGGACCCGGATAAAATGTGAATTTGATAATTATGAGGGGTGGATAGATTCAAAACAGTATAAGAGACTTGATGAGGGTGATAATATTATAACTGATAATCCAACATATTCCTATGACTTAGTCGAGTTCATAGAAAATAAAAATAAAGAATTAATTACCATTTCAATTGGTTCAAATATTTCTAATATTAAACTACTGAGTCATAAGTATGACGGAAAGGCAATTTCTGGAAAACAAAATAAGGAATCAATAGTGTCTACAGCTTTACTTTATTTACATAGTCCTTATTTATGGGGAGGGAAAACACCTTTTGGAATTGATTGTTCGGGATTTACACAAATGGTTTATAAAATAAATGGTTATAAACTTCTTAGAGATGCATGTGACCAAGCCACTCAAGGAACCACACTTAGTTTTATAGAAGAATCTGAACCGGGAGATTTAGCCTTTTTTAAAAACGAAGAAGACAAAATTGTTCATGTAGGTATAATTTTAAAAGATAATTATATCATACATGCTAGTGGTAAAGTTAGGATAGACAGATTAGATCAAACAGGTATTTACAACAATGATTTAAACTTACACACACATTCACTAAGGTTTATAAAAAAAATAATTTAAAAACTATTTATTTTCAAGCTCTGCAACAATAACTTTATATTTATTCTCTGATTCAGTATCACCTAAAGCTGAATAAATATTCTTTAAAGTTCTTGCAGCACTCAAATTATCATTATCCAATTCAAAAACCTTTTCGAGATAAGGAATTGCAGTTTTGTAAAGATCCTCACGTTCTATCTTTAATTCGTCATATCTATTGTAATCTGCTGTTGACATTCCAAGCGAATTCATTTCTTCAATAATGGCCCCTTCTTTATCAAGAATTAGTGCAGCAGCATTTAAATATGCTTTAGTGTAATTGGGGTCCATTTCGATAGCACTATTATAATAACCAATAGCCTCATCAAAATTACCCTTATCTGCGTTGACAACCCCTAAATTAAATATCAAGTCAACATTATCAGGTTCAATGTCTAACGCTTTTGAGATAAGTTCCTGGTACATATCTACCTCACCCATTTCCCATCTTATATTTGACTCTAGGAGTATTAAATTTATATCTTCAGAGTTAATCTTTTTTGCTCTACTTAAAAACTCTAATGACTTTTCAAAATTTTCCTGTGATCTGTATATAGCAGCCACTGATCTTAAAATATCAATTTCTACTGACTCAGCCATCTCATCTCTTGGATCTACATGTGTTTCAACTACATCTACAGAAAAATCTCTAGATTTTTTATCCTGAAACACTTGTTCATCTCCAGACTCTTTTTCCGTTGCAAAATAGTTTATAGAAACACCTGTATACCCAAGATTAATTAGTTTCTCATAATAACCTAGAGCAACATCATATGATTTTCCTTCTGTTGCAACTAGAGCTGCATTATATAAATAAAGTGTGTCTTTATTTGAAACAATGTAAGCAGCTTCTAAATTTTTATACGAGAGTTCGTAGTTTTTGGAATCTAGTGCTGTTTTTGAATCGTTAACGAAAGAATTAAAAAGATTCGTGAAAATATCATCAATTTTACTAGAATATATTTTTGATCCATCTTCTTCAATATCTTTAACGTTTTTGAAATCAGAAATACTAGACAGCTTATTCTCAAAAGTTCCATCGCCGTTTTCATACTTAGCCATAGCTGATAAATAATAATATTTTGCCTTTATTTTTTCATCAGCATTAGAAACCAAGTTAGCAATGGACGTTAAACTTATCGAAGCATTTGCAAAGTCTCCCCCTTTTATTTGTTTATCTGCCAATTTAAGCTCCTTTTTTTGACAAAAACTGAACTGAAAAAAACAAATGGATAATAGTATTAATAAATTTTTTTTCATTCTTCTAAATTTATATTGTTTTCATCTGTATTATTTTCTGTTTCTACTGCATTTTCTTCATCCTCATCATTTTCGTGTGCAACTTTAGCTACAGCTGCGATAGAATCCCCATCTTTAATATTAATCAATTTAACTCCCTGAGTGGCTCGCCCCATCACTCTTAGGTCTTCTACCGCCATTCTAATAGCTATTCCTGATTTATTTATAATCATTAGACCATTTGAGTCATCTACATTTTTAATCGCGACTAGATCACCTGTTTTTTCTGTTATAGAAATAGTTTTCACACCTTTCCCACCTCTGTTAGTTATTCTATAATCGTCTAATCTTGACCTTTTACCGTATCCATTTGAAGAAACAACAAGAATGTTACTTTCCATGTCATTTACCGCTACCATCCCAATTACTTCATCTTTATCGTGTTGAAGTCTAATACCTCTGACTCCGGATGCATTTCTTCCCATAGGTCTAGTTTTTGCTTCTTCAAACCTGATTGCTTTTCCAGATTTAAGCGCAAGCATTACCTGACTATTACCATCTGTTAGTTTAGCCTCAAGAAGTTCATCATTTTCTTTAATTGTAATAGCATTAATACCATTTACACGTGGTCTAGAGTATTGCTCAAGAGAAGTTTTTTTCACTTGCCCCATTTTAGTTGCCATAATGACATAATGATTGTTTATATAGTCATCATCTTTTAGGTCCTGTGTACAAATAAATGCTTTGACCTTATCATCTTGCTCAATATTTATTAGATTTTGAATTGCCCGCCCCTTAGATGTTCTACTTCCTTCAGGAATTTCATAAACTCTCATCCAAAAACACTTACCTTTTTGAGTGAAAAACAACATATATTGATGGTTTGTTCCAACAAAAAGATCTTCTAGGAAATCTTCATTTCTAGTGGTTGAGGCTTTTTGTCCAACTCCTCCTCTATTTTGAATCTTGTAGGCATCCAATGAAGTCCTCTTAATGTAACCCGCATGTGAAATTGTAATTACCACTTTTTCATTAGGAATCATATCTTCAATAGAAAGATCACCTCCAGAGTATTCAATTGTAGATCTTCTATCATCTCCGTACTTTTCCTTAATTTCGGATAATTCGTCAGAAATAATTTTCATTCTTCTTTCCTGATTTGACAATATATCCTTTAAATCTTCAATTAATTTTTTAATCTCTTCATATTCATTTCTTAACTTATCTTGCTCCAATCCAGTCAATTGTCTTAATCTCATTTCAACAATTGCTTTAGCTTGAATTTCTGAAAGTTTAAATTTTTTAATCAGATTTTCCCTCGCATCCTCAGCATTTTTTGATGCCTTAATTAAGGCGATAACATCATCAATGTTATCTGAAGCTATAATTAAGCCTTCAAGAATATGGCATCTATCTTCAGCTTTTTTTAATTCAAATTTTGTTCTTCTTACTACTACATCATGTCTATGATCAACAAAATGCTTAATCATGTCTTTTAGATTTAGCATTTGAGGCCTACCCTTAACAAGGGCAATATTATTAACACTAAATGATGATTGCAACTGGCTGTATTTAAAAAGCTTATTGAGTACAATGTTTGGAATAGCGTCTCTCTTTAAAACAAAGACAATTCTCATTCCGTTTCTATCAGACTCATCCCTAATAGTTGAGATACCTTCAAGTTTTTTATCATTAACCAGGTCGGCAATTTTCTTAATCATATCAGCTTTATTAACCTGATATGGAATCTCGGTTACAATGATAGATTCTTTGCCGTCTACCTCCTCAATTTCAGCCTTACCTCTAATAACTACTTTACCTCTTCCTGTATGAAAAGCATCCTTTACACCTTCGTAGCCGTGTATAATTCCACCTGTAGGAAAATCAGGAGCTTTTACAAATTGCATCAGACCGTCTATATCAATTGATTTGTCTTTAATGTATTCTAGTGTTCCATTAATAACTTCAGTTAGGTTGTGGGGTGGTATATTAGTTGCCATACCAACAGCAATTCCAGATGCACCATTAACCAAAAGTGCAGGGATTTTAGTGGGCAATACAGTTGGCTCTTTTAATGTATCATCAAAATTTAACTTATAATCAACAGTATCTTTTTCGATATCAGAGAGCATTTCTTCAGAAATTTTCTGCATCCTTGCTTCAGTATACCTCATAGCAGCTGGACTATCTCCGTCAACGGAACCAAAATTTCCTTGTCCATCTACTAGCATGTATCTTAAACTCCATTCTTGTGCCATTCGTACCATTGTATCATAAATAGCCGAATCACCATGTGGATGATATTTTCCCATTACTTCACCAACAATTCTAGCTGATTTCTTATGTGCAGATGATGCCTTTACACCTAAATCATGCATGCCATATAAAACTCTTCTGTGTACCGGTTTTAAACCGTCTCTAACATCCGGCAAAGCTCTCGAAACAATAACAGACATTGAATAATCAATGTATGCAGATTTCATCTCATCCTCTATGTTAATAGGGATTAATTTTTCTCCATCGTTCATAATAAAAATATTGTTTAATTATATCATATAAATAGTAGTTAACAAATATAATAATTTACTCAAATGAATTACCAAATAATACATTACTAAAAACCACTATTTATTAACAATTATAAGTGTTGAAATTTTAATCCAAATTACTGTTGTTTTGAAAAAACATTATGATTATTTTTACATAAATTATTTTTATGGATGATAATTTTTCACAAAGGGTAAAAGACGTTATTACTTACAGCAAGGAGGAAGCTTTAAGACTTGGGCATGATTTTATAGGTACTGAGCATCTTGTGCTTGGTCTGATTAGAAACGGTGAAGGTAAAGCTATCGATATTCTTAATTTCCTTGGTATAGACCTAAATGAATTAAGAAGAAAAATTGAGTCATTAAACCCAATAAATTTTGAAAACGAAGTAAAAGAATCTTCAAAAAAAAATCTTCATCTTACAAGACAAGCAGAAAGAGCGCTTAAAACAACCTTTTTAGAAGCCAAATTATTTCAGAGTTCAATTATTAATACCGCTCACTTGTTGTTGTGTATCTTAAGAAATGAAAATGATCCAACTACAAAAATATTTAACAACATGGAAATCAATTACAATGTTGTAAAAGATGAATATAAATCGATAATTGGGAAGGATGATTTTTCAGATGATTCAATTGATGATAAAGAGGGTTCTGATTTTGAAGAAAAAAAGCCCACTAAATCTTCAAAAGTAAAGTCTTCAAATAAATCAAAAACCCCGGTCTTAGACAACTTTGGTAAAGACTTGACATCAATGGCAGAAAATGATGAATTGGATCCTATAATCGGCAGAGAAAAAGAAATCCAGAGAGTTTCACAAATTTTAAGTAGAAGAAAGAAAAACAATCCTCTTTTGATTGGGGAACCTGGTGTTGGAAAGTCGGCTATCGCAGAAGGACTAGCTATAAGAATAGTTAAAAAGAAAGTTTCCAGGGTTTTATACAATAAACGAATAGTGTCTCTTGATTTGGCTAGTTTAGTTGCTGGAACTAAATATAGGGGACAATTTGAAGAAAGAATGAAAGCTGTAATGAACGAATTAGAAAAGAATACAAATGTTATTCTTTTTATTGATGAGATTCATACAATTGTAGGCGCTGGTGGAGCTACTGGAAGTTTAGACGCCTCGAACATGTTCAAGCCTGCATTAGCCAGGGGAACCATACAATGTATTGGAGCTACTACCCTAGACGAATATAGAAATTCAATTGAAAAAGATGGTGCTTTGGAAAGGAGATTTCAAAAAATTATAGTTGAACAGACAAACGAGGATGAAACACTTGAAATTCTTAAAAATATTAAGGATAAGTATGAAGATCATCATAATGTTTTATACACAGATGAGGCACTACTGGCATGTGTAAAACTAACTTCAAGATATATGACAGACAGACACCTGCCTGATAAAGCTATTGACGCACTAGATGAGGCTGGATCCAGGGTTCATCTGACTAACCTAGATGTTCCAAAACATATAAGCGATTTGGAATCTGATTTAGAAAAGATAAAGTCAGATAAAAATAATGCTGTAAAAAATCAAAAATATGAAGAAGCTGCTAGCTACAGAGATAAGGAAAAAATTGTAGAGACTAAGCTTAGCTCAGAGCAAGCTAAATGGGAGGAAGATTGTAAGAAAAATAAAGAAATTGTCAATGAAGAAAGTATAGCAGATGTTGTTTCAATGATGACAGGCATTCCACTAAATAAATTAAAACAATCCGAAAGCAATAAACTATCTAAATTAACTTCAATTGTCAAGAAAAGTATTATAGGGCAGGATAAAGCAATTGATAAGGTTGTTAGATCAATTCAGAGAAATAGAGCTGGTTTAAAAGATCCTAAAAAACCTATAGGTTCATTCATTTTTTTAGGTCAAACAGGTGTTGGAAAAACACAACTAGCTAAAATTTTAGCTAAAGAACTTTTTGATAGCGAAGAAGCCTTAATAAGAGTTGATATGAGTGAATATATGGAGAAATTTGCTATATCCAGGTTAATCGGTGCACCACCGGGATATGTTGGCTATGAAGATGGCGGACAACTAACAGAAAAAATTAGAAGAAAACCATATGCGGTAGTTTTATTAGACGAAATAGAAAAAGCTCACCCAGATGTATTTAACATGCTTTTACAGGTGCTTGATGACGGATTTCTTACAGATAGTTTAGGAAGAAAAATAGACTTTACAAATTGTGTAATTATAATGACGTCTAATATAGGTGTCAAAAAGATTCAAGATTTTGGATCTGGGGTAGGATTTGGAACAACTGCGAAAAAATCACAAGAGGATTCATTTACAAGAAAAACCATAATGAACTCATTACAAAAAAAGTTTGCACCTGAATTTTTAAACAGAATTGATGAGATTATAATATTTAATTCTTTATCGAAAGAAGAAATTTATAAGATTATTGACATTGAGCTTGAAAAGTTATACTTAAGAATTGAAGAACTTGGCTACAAAATTAAATTATCTAAAAAAGCAAAAGACTTTATCTCAGAAAAGGGATATGATAAAAAATATGGGGCAAGACCTCTTAAAAGGACTATTCAAAAGTATGTAGAAGACTTAATTGCCTCAGAAATACTAAATTCTATGATAAATGATGGTGATACAATTAATATAGATCACAAATCAGATAAAGAAGAGTTAAGTATTAAAATTCAGAATAAGAAAGAATCGAAGAACATTAAATAGTTAGGCTTTTCATCTTATATGTTTTTAAGAATTTAGAGGCTTTTCTTATATCACCAAACATTATTCTGTCTCTCTTTAATTTTGGAACCAATTTTCTGAATTCTTTAATATATTTAGTAAGTGTTTTAGAAGAATTATGTGATACATATTCCCTAGCCTGTGCTGAAGTTATAAGTTCAATTGCTAAAATATCATAAAGATTTTCAATTATATCTCTTAATTGATTAGCTCCATTAGCCCCCATACTTACGTGATCTTCTTGACCGTTGGATGAAGTTATTGAATCAGTACTGGAAGGGTTAGCAAGTTGCTTATTTGCACTAACCAAACTTGCTGAGGTGTATTGTAGTATCATTAATCCAGAGTTTAGACCAGCTTTATCAGTAAGAAACACAGGTAAGTTTCTTTTGCCAGACATTAGGTTAAATACTCTCCTTTCAGAAATACTTCCCAATTCTGAAATAGCAATTTTCAAAAAATCTATAGCTAAAGCCAAGGGTTGACCATGAAAATTACCTCCAGAAATAATCATATCTTCTTCTGTGAAAATTAATGGGTTATCGGTTACTGAATTAATTTCTTTTGTTATTACCGATGAACAGTAACTTATTGTATCTATTGATGCGCCATGAACCTGTGGAATACATCTGAATGAGTAAGGATCTTGAACACCTTCTTTTTTTGACTTATTTATATGTCCTCCTTTTAAGTAGCCTAAAACTTTTTCAGAAACAATTGACTGTCCAGCATGTGGTCTGATTTTAGAAACCAACAGATTAAATGGAGATAAATCACAATTATATGCGTCAATAGAAATTGAACATATCTTATTAGCTAAAAATGATAATTTAATTGATTGAATCGTGGAATCAATCATTGATGCTAACATGTATTGAGTACCATTTATTAAAGCTAAGCCTTCTTTAGACTCAAGCTTTATATCTTTTATTTTAAACTTTTTTAAAATATTTTTAGAAGAATATATTTTATTGTTAAAAACAACTTCTCCAAGTCCAATTAAAGGTAAAGACATATGAGATAATGGAGAAAGATCCCCTGAAGCACCTAGTGACCCATATTTATATACAACTGGGTATATTTCATTATTATAAAAGAAAATCAATCTGTTTATTGTTTGGATTCTAATGCCACTGAAACCTTTTGATAATGAAATAATTTTCAAAAGAAGCATCAGCTTAACAATACTGTCATTAACCTTTTCACCTGTACCGCACGCATGAGATTTAATTAAATTGTGTTGTAGATTACTCAAATCTTCATCGTTAATTCTAACATTATGCAAATCCCCAAACCCCGTGTTAATTCCGTAAAATTTCTTACCAGTTTTTTTAATCTTTTTTTCCAAAAATTTTCTAGCATTATTTACTTTTTTTGTAACCCTGGGATCAAGTTTTAATCTCAGGTTGTTATTTATAATTCTGTAAATATCATCTAATGAGATGTTATTATCTTTTATGGTAAAATTCTGCATTAAAAATTAATTTGACATAAAATTAGTTAAATTTGATTTTACAAAAAACTTTTAGGAAAAATCTATTTAACTATTTAGATTAGCCTTGATTATTAATTCACTAAAACACATTAATTTTTATGAAGAAAACTGCATTTTATGAAAAACATTTAGAACTAAATGGAAAAATGATTGATTTTGCTGGATATTTAATGCCAGTTCAATATGAAGGAGTAAATGTTGAACATAACACAGTTAAGAATAACGTTGGCGTATTTGATGTATCGCATATGGGTGAGTTTTATGTTCACGGAGATGAAGCGGAGGATTACCTACAAAGCGTTTTAAGCAATAATATTAGTGCTATGAATAAGGGGCAAGCACAATATAATTGTATCCCGAATGAAAATGGAGGAATTGTTGATGATTTGATAGTTTATAAATTTGAAGAGAATAGGTACATGCTGGTTGTAAATGCATCAAATATTAAAAAAGACTTAAATTTTTTAAACAGTAAAAACAATTATAAAACACAAATTATTGATGTTTCAGAAAGTTTTTCTTTGATGGCTATACAAGGTCCAAATTCGTCTAAAGTTTTAAATCCTCTTTTTGATATTGATTTGGAGAAAATTAAATATTATCATTTTGAATATATTGACGGTATTATAGTTTCTAATACAGGCTATACAGGATGCGGTGGGTATGAAATATATTGTAGAAATGAACAGGCTGAAAGTCTTTGGGAGAAAATATTTGAATCTGGTAAAAAATATAATATAAAACCTATTGGATTAGCTGCCAGAGATACATTAAGATTAGAAATGGGATTTTGCCTCTATGGAAATGATATAGATGAAAACACTTCCCCTATTGAAGCTGGACTATCTTGGATCACTAAAACTGATAAAAAATTCACATCTAGCGAAATGTTCAAAACTCAAAAGGAGTCGGGAGTTAAAAAGAAATTAATTGGCTTTAAAATGTTAGAAAAATCCATTCCAAGGAATGGTTATAGCATACTTGATAAGGATAATAAAATAATCGGTGTAGTAACTTCAGGAACTATGTCTCCCACTCTGGGAATTGGTATAGGATTAGGTTATGTACAGACAAATTATTCAAAAATTGATTCTGAGATTTTTATTGAGATAAGAAAGAATATTAAAAGAGCAAAAATTGTAAAAACTCCTTTCGTATAAGATTATGGGTAGAGCATTTGAGTTTAGAAAAGCGCGAAAAATGAAGAGGTGGTCTGCCATGAGTAAAGCCTTTACTAGAATCGGAAAAGATATTGTTATGGCGGTTAAAGAAGGTGGGCCAGACCAAAACTCTAATTCAAAACTAAGGGCAGTTATTCAAAATGCCAAGAGTATTAATATGCCCAAGGATAATATAGAAAGAGCGATAAAAAGAGCGTCAGATAAATCACTTGGAAGTTATAAAGAAATTTTATTTGAGGGGTATGCACCGGGCGGAATAGCAGTATTAGTTGAGACCGCAACAGATAATAATACAAGAACCGTTGCCAATATTAGGAGTTACTTTAATAAATATAATGGAAATCTTGGTACATCAGGATCGGTTGCTTTTATGTTTGACCATACTTGTAATTTCAAAATAAATACAGATAATATTGATATAGAGAAGCTTGAATTCGATCTAATTGATTTTGGAGCAGAGGAGGTTTTTAAGGAAGATGACAAAATATTTATTTATGGAAGTTTTGATAATTTTGGAGGAATCCAAAAGGGTCTTGAATCGATGAATTTAGAAATTATCTCTTCCGGATTTGATAGAATACCAAAAAATCTAAAAAAAGTTAATGATGATGAAAAGATTGAAATTGAAAATTTATTACAAAAAATAGAAAATGATGATGATGTTCAAAATGTATTTCACAATATGCATTAATTATTTTTGAAGAAACTATATTCTTCAACTTTCCCTATAACTCCGTAAAAATATTCGTTTATATATTCAAAATCTTTTTCTTTATTGTCGCTTGGGTAAAAGGGTTCAGAAATAAGACTTTGTTTGTTTTGATAGTCCAGAGTCATCAGAATAATTGGCACATTAGATTCCTTCGCTATGTAATAAAATCCTGTTTTGAGACTTTTGACTCTTTTCCTTGTACCCTCAGGAGCTAATGATAACCTAAACTCTTTATTTGACTTGAAAATTTTAGCAATTTGAAATACAAGGTTGTTTTTACTTTTTCTATCAACAGGAACACCACCAGTCCATTTCAAAAAAATACTTAACGGAAAAAAAAAGAGTTCTTTTTTTGCTAGAAAATTAGATTTAAAACCGATAGATCCTCTTAATAAAATACCCATATAAAAATCAAGCCAATGAGTGTGAGGAACAGTAATTATTACCAGCTTATTAATTGAATTTTTAGACAAGTTTGTATTTCCTTTAATCTTCCATCCGATCAATCTTTTTAATATAAAATTATAAACTGTCTTTTTCACTTATTATTTTAATTGCTTTTTCTAAATCCTGCCCTGTGTCAATTCCAACGAAAATTTCTTCTGAATAAATCATTTTTATATTAATTTGGTTCTCTATTAACCTCAGCGCTTCAATTTTTTCAATTTCTTCTAATTTTCCTTTAGGCAGGTTAGAAAAATTAATTAGCGCTTTCTTTCTAAAAGCATAAACACCAATGTGTTTAAAGGATTCTTTTCCGTTATTGTCCCTGTCGAAAGGAATTGGGTGTCTTGAAAAATAAATTGCATTATTTTCTGAATCAACAACAACCTTAACATTGTTTGGATCTTTTATTTCCTTTTCATTTATTTTGGACATCACTGAAACCACATCTACTGATTTATTTTTATCATTTTTAAAAATCTTAATAATATTATTTAAAGTTTTTGTTTTTATAAAGGGTTCATCTCCTTGTACATTTATAATAATATCAGCTTCAATTTCATCAGCTATTGCTGCAATTCTATCAGTACCTGTTTCATATTCAGCATCTTTGTATATATAATTTATATTATGTAGCTCAAGTTCCAGGCAAATTTCTTTACTGTTTGTAACCACCAAAACTTGATTAAATATTTTTGAATTAAATGTGGATTCATAGGTTCTTACAATCAATGATTTCCCACAAATATCTTTTAGTAGCTTGTTTGGCAATCTGGTTGAATTTAATCTTGCAGGAATAACTGCGGCTAATTTCATGGTTTAAAATTAATACTTAAAAATAACTATAAAAATTCTTTATTAAAACCTATTAGATGTAGTTTATTTTTAGCCCTTGTAATTGCAGTATATAGCCATCTGTAAAAATCTTTATCCATCCCGTTAGGTAAATATGGGAATTCTAAAAAAATAGAATCCCATTGACCGCCTTGTGATTTATGACATGTAAAGGAATAAGCAAATTTTACCTGCAGAGCATTAAAATATTTATTGTTTTTAACCCCTAAATGTCTTTTATATTTTGTCTTTATGTTCATATAATCCTTAAGTATTTCTTGGTACAACTTATTCAATGAGTTGAAATCCAAGGATGAACTATTGATATCAAGTGAATCCAGTATTAAAACAGTGTCAAAAGATTTAATTTTTGGATAATCTACAAGTGAAATTTTCACTTCGGCAAATTTGAAACCGTATAGATTATTAATATTATGGATTTCCTCAATTTTAATGATGTCTCCATTAGCAATAAATCCTATGTCTTTTTTATTATTTAGCCAGTAATAATTATTTTTTACAACCATAAGTAGATCACCAACACATATGATATTTTCATTATTAAGTATTTTTTCTCTAATTGCTTTATTGTAAAGATTTGCTCTTTTATTTGATCTGACTATTACAGCTGTTTCCTCAATTCCATAATTGTTATATGAATCTTGAATCAAATTCATTAAATGCTCTCCATCTTCTATATTTATTATATCGTTAAAATCATGAATATTATATTTTATGTTATCAAAAATATTACTTTCAATTTTACCCCTAATCATTGTTGCGTAGGACAAAATACCTGAATTTAAATCTTGCCTAACTACCTCTGTAAGTTCCTCAGAAATAATATTTTTTTTAAATTCATTTTTCAAAAAATGCTCATCTAACGAATATGAAATATCAGAATTGATAGGCGGAAGTTGAGCAGAATCTCCTAAAATCAATAACTTACACTTAAACCCTGAATAAATATATTTTATTATGTTATCCAATAGTGATTGAGAAAATAAACCTTTTCCATCTTTTCTTTCAGTACCTATCATGGATGCCTCGTCAATAACAAACAAAGTATTTTTGTGCTTATTAACTTTTAACGAAAATTCTAAATTTCCTGAAAAATTATTTTTTGTAAAAAAAATTTCTTTGTGAACTGTAAATGCTTCTTTATTACAATATCCAGCAAGAACTTTTGCAGATCTTCCAGTTGGAGCTAGTAAAATTACAGTTTTTTTTATTTTCCAAAGATTTTTAACAATATTAGATATAATATAGGTTTTCCCTGTACCAGCGTAGCCTTTTAAAAGAAAGATTGAGTCATTTTTATTATCGCTAATAAATAATGCTATTTTTTCTAATGCTAATAATTGTTTTTCATTTAATTCAGACTGGAGGCTTTTTTTAATTAGAGTTGAAAGATTATCCTCCATTTTTTAAGATTATTATATTGTCAAATATATAAATGTTTTTTATTGTCTTAGATTTTTACAAATAAAAAAAAATTGTAGTTTTGTTTATCTTATAAATAACAAAGACCTCATGCTAAAGATTTTCCTATTTCTCTCAATTCCGATTACATTATCGATAGTATATTTCGTTAGAAAAAAAATGAAAGATAACCAAAGACCCTATGTTTTATCAGGTCTGTGGTTTTTAGTTTTACTTTTCGGCTTTCTTCTATTTTCCTCCATAAATGATGAGATAAAATTTGACGAAGTTAAAAATGCAAGATATCAGGTTGTTATTAAAAACCTAAAGGACATAAGAGACTCACAACTTGCTCATAGGTCTGTTGAGGGAGTATTTCAAACCAACTGGGACAGCTTAGTGAATTTTATCGAAGTTGACTCTTTTACTATTACTCAAAGGAGGGACTCCAGTGTTTTGGATAAAGAAATGACAAAAAGATACGGTGGTGTTAAAACATATAAGGATATAATCATTGTTGATACTTTGGGTTTAGTTTCAGTAAAAGATTCATTATTTGGGTTTGATGAAAGATATAAAACAATGATGTATGTTCCTTTTTCAAAAGACAATGAAACAAAATTTGAATTAGAAGCTGGCTTTTTAAATCAAAATGGTATTGACATCCCTGTTTTTGAAGCATTTGTAAAAAAGAAAATAATATTACACGACCAGTCTACTAATCTGGTTCTTAAGGAAAATCAAGTACAATCAGTAGACGGAGTCAATGGTTCGTCACTAAAAATTGGTTCTATGGACGAGGTCAATACTAATGGAAATTGGCCCAAAAATTATTCAAAAGATAAATAAACTTGATAAAAATACTGGAGATCACATTTCAATTCATATTAATGAAAATTGGGTTGTTTTCTGCTTATTCTCAAAAGAAACTTTAGTTGATCTTAATAAAATTCGTTTTTTACAACCTAAGTCTTCAACCTTTATCTTAAAAACTATAAAGAAATATATTAGAGGTTTTTCCTCAAATGAACTACCTAAATCTGTTAAATTAGTATATTATGATTGTACATCTACCCTTGTACCTACTATTTTATTTGAGGAAAAAAATTCATTAAATTTTTTAAAATACAACTCAAAAATTAATATTAATGATCAGGCTGCTAATGATGTTGTGTTAAATGATGAAATGAGAAATGTTTTCATCCCTTTTATGAATATAAACAACTATATATTTAAAAAATTTAATGCTTTTAATTTTTTTCATTATTCCACATTACTAATTGATTTATTATTTAAAGAGGCACGTAAGAGTTTGGCTAAAAAAATTTTTTTAAATATTAATGACGGATTTATAGATATTCTATTTTTCAACAACAAAAAAATAGAATTTTATAATTCGTTCAAACATTCGTCTTCCGAAGATATTTTATATTACCTTTTATTTTCTTTGTCACAACTTAATCTGAATCCCGACAATATTCATGTTGTCACATCTGGAAATATCAGTTTAGATAGTGATATTTACGAATTATTATATAACTATGTTAGAAATATTGAAATATTAAATTTTGAAAGTATTGAAGAAGTTAATCCTGAGATATTAACATCAAATATTTTATTTAGAAATTTATAATGAGAATTATTTCAGGAAAATTTGGTGGTAGAAGAATTTTGGTGCCTCGAAATTTACCAATTAGACCTACTACTGATCTGGCGAAAGAAAGTATTTTCAACATACTTAATAATAAAGTAGATTTACAAAATTTAAAAATCATCGATTTATTCTCTGGTTCTGGATCCATTGGGCTTGAATTTATTTCTAGAGGATCTCAGGCAACATTTGTTGAATCTAATAAAAAATGTATAAGTCATATAGCTAATACATTAAATAAACTTGATATAAGTGCTGAAATTATAAGGTCTGATGTTTTAAAATATTTAAACAAAAATGAAAAATTTGATATAGTATTTGCTGATCCTCCTTACAAGTTTTCTAATGAAGAATATTTTTATCTTATCGAAAAAATAGTAAGTAGAAATTTGAATGAAAATGGTTTTTTAATACTTGAACACCATAAAAAAAAATGTTTCGATATGGTTAATGGATTTTTTGAATGCAGAAATTATGGGGATTGTTCTTTTACATTCATAAAACAAAAAAGCGGGTAATACCCGCTTTTAAGTGAATCTGTAAGCCGAATTCTGTACCTAAAAGGTTCTTGTCATTAATCTTGAAATATAGTTACCTACATTTTCTAGCTGCCTACCCTCCAACATTGAGCGTACAACTCTCAAAAGTTGGTTTACATGGCATTTCACCACACAGAGTTTACCTGATTTCACTACAGCATTACCTGTACATTCTTTCTGTTGCACTTTTCCTAACCTTTCGGCTGATGGCAGTTAACCATTGTGTTGTACTATGGTGTTCGGACTTTCCTCTATAAATAGCGACAAGACGATTCAACTCACAAAAATATACAAATGTTAATATATATATGTAATTATTAAATTTTATTGATAGCAAAATCTTCTCATTTTCCTATATTTAATTAAATTCTTAAAAAAAAACATCATTGATATGAGTGATTTTTTGGTTTCTGCTAGAAAATATAGGCCTACAAGTTTTGATGAAGTTGTAGGCCAACAATCGATCACAAGCACCTTAAAAAACTCGATTAAAAATAATAAGTTAGCGCAGGCACTCCTTTTCACAGGACCAAGAGGAGTGGGGAAAACAAGTTGCGCTAGAATTGTTGCGAGAGAGATTAATGATTTTGAAATCAATGATGATAATTCATATAACATTTTTGAATTAGATGCTGCTTCAAATAACGGAGTTGAAGGTATCCGGAATCTGATTGAACAAACAAGAATACCTCCTCAAACTGGAAAATATAAAGTTTATATTATCGATGAAGTTCACATGCTATCTTCAGGTGCATTTAATGCATTTTTAAAAACTTTAGAGGAGCCTCCACCTCATTGTATTTTTATTTTGGCAACAACGGAGAAACACAAAATAATACCAACAATATTATCCAGATGTCAGATATACAATTTTAAAAGAATTACCAACAGTGATATAGTAAATCACCTTAAGAAAATATGTAAAATTGAAAGTATAGAATTTGAAGATGATGCCCTAGAGCAAATTGCAGCAAAATGTGACGGTGCCATGAGGGATGCTCTTCAATTATTTGATAAAATAGTTGGGGTTGAAAAAAAGGTTACGTCAAAAATTATTTCTGAAAACCTGAATACTGTAGATTTTGAATCCTACGTAAATTTAATTGAGCTCATAAAATCAAAAGATATTCCAAATTTGATGGTTACAATTAATATGATTCTAGATAAAGGAATTTCAGGTGACCTGCTTCTTTCTGGTTTATCCTCTTTTTACAGAGATGTTTTAGTAAATAAAAATGAAATATCTCAAAATTTACTAAACTATGATGAGTCAAAGATCAAAGTATTGTTAGGAATTGGTAATAAAATGGATTTCAGGCTATTGATCGAGTACATATCCATACTAAATGAAGCTGAGATTAATTACCAAAAAAGCTTAAATCAAAGACTTCTCATTGAGTTGACAGTTTTAAAAATAGCCTCATTAGAATTTAATGAGGAAAAAAAAAAATTTAAATACAAGTTAATTCCAATTGTAAGTTTTCAAAATCAGGTTTTTGCATCCCAAGCTTTAATTACGAAAGTGCAAAAAAGACAGAAACCTGTTGCTAATTTAAATATTTCAAATTTTCAAACTTCCACCCTATCCCTTAAGAGTATTGAAAAGAATAAAGAGAATTCTGAAGTAGATGAAATCTTCGAACAAAAATATGGTGATAAAAGAATCCTAAATCAAGAAGATATTTTTGGTGTTTGGAATGAATACGCAAACCAACAAGAAGAAAAAGGGAGGTATAATATTGCATCTATTTTAAGAATAACAAAGCCGGTATTCAATAATGACACTATAACCTATAATGTCCCAAATAACACCACGTCTCTAGAGATTGAGTCTGAAAAACCAAATTTGATTTTATTCTTAAGAAATAAACTGGATTCAAAAATAAACCTTGAAATTATCATTGATAAGAAAATTGATGAAAAAGCAGTCTATACAAATAAGGATAAATATGAATTGCTCAAAAAGAAAAATCCACAAATTGAAAATTTGAGAAAAACTTTTAAATTATCAATTTAACTTTTGTCCGTAATTTTTTCTATTATATATCTGGCTAATAACTCCATCAGCTAAACCTATTCTAGGTACAATGAATGTTTCTGAGGAGGAATATTTCATGGCTTCCAAATAAATTGTCATTGCGGGGATTATTACATCTGCTCTGTCTTCATTTAGCTGAAGTTTAAATAATCTATCCTCATAAGATAAACTTTTAACGTATGATCTAATATTAATTAAATCATCTTTTGAAATTTCTTCATAGGTTTTCTTGTTAGCTATCTTCAAAATTTTTCCTGCATTACCCCCGGAAGCAATAATAACTATATTTTTAAATTTATTTGCTTCATTAAAAATCCAGTCTTTATATTTTTTCCATTCATTATCAGAAATATTATCATTTATATATCTGACAGTTCCAATTTTAAAAGATTTAGATTTTATTATTTTTTTTTCAGAGATAATATTTAGTTCAGTACTTCCACCTCCTACATCAACGTATAAATAGCTATTTGATAAATTTATTCCTGAGTTTAAAAAAACATCTGCAATTATTAGAGCTTCTCTTTTGCCCGTAATAACATCAATAATAATATTATTTTTAATGCTTATTTGATTTATTATTTTACTAGTATTAGAAGCTTCCCTCATTGCTGAAGTTGCTACAGCTTTAAATCTAGTTACCCCATGGACTTGCATTAAAAATCTAAAAGCCTTAATCGTTTTGCTTAATAATTTGATCTTCTCTTCAGAAATTTTTCCTGACGTAAAAACATCTTCGCCCAACCTTATTGGAACTCTCACTAAACTAACTTTTTTCTGCTTAATTAAACCATTTTCTAAAAAAACAGCATTAATTAGTAATCTTACCGCATTTGAGCCTATATCAATAGCGGCTAACTTCTCAATCTTACTCATTTAAGGACTTAATCGTTCTTTTATCCAATTATTTTCAAAATATCTGTATCTGATTCTGTCATGAAGTCTGTTTTCTCCTCCTTGCCAGAATTCGTATTCAACTGGTCTTATTTCATATCCACCCCAATTTAAAGGCCTCACTATTGTTTTATTTTTATACTCTTTACTAAGATTATCAAATCTCATAGTCAAAAATTCTTTAGAGTCTATCACGGAGCTTTGATTTTCAGAGACAATTGCACCTAACTTGCTTCCTTTTGGTCTTGAGTTAAAATATTCTGTACTAATCTCTTCACTTATTTTTTCTGCAAATCCCTTGATAATAACCTGTCTTTCAAATTCTTCCCAGAAAAAAGATATGGAAACCTTATTATTATTTTTAATTGAAACGGACTTTTCACTGTTATAATTTGTAAAAAAAACAAACCCCTCTTCTGAGTAATATTTTAACAATACAACACGACCTTTTGGAAAACCTGTGGGATCTATTGTTGATAAAGTCATGGCATTAATTTCTATTTTTGAATTAGATGATTTTATCTCATTAAACCACGAATCAAACAATAACAAAGGCTTGTTTGGTAGATTATCTTCATTTAAATAACTTCTAGTGTATGATTTTCTTAAATCACTTATATCTCTTTGCATAATTCAAATTTAATTAATTATAGTGCATTATTAAATATCTATTTTTTTTCCTTCTTCTGAAAGAATAACGTTGGGGAAAATACTATGAGTTTCTTTGTAAAAAAGATCATTATTTTCATATCTAGACGAAAAATGTCCTATCAACAACTTACCAACATTAGACTTTGTTGCCAATGTTCCTGCGTCTATAGTTGTTGAATGAAGAGTTTTAATAGCTTTGTCCTGATCGTTTAACAAATAGGTTGTTTCACAGTATAAAAGATCTACATTTTGAATATAATCGATGATTTTATCTGAGTAGGCTGTGTCACTGCAATATGCAAAAGATTTGGGTTTATCCCCATCTTTGGTAACCTTAAGAAAACTTATTTCAACACCTTTTCTGTTTTTTACATTATATCCTTTTGTGAGCTTGTTAAAATATATTTTATCAATATCGTTTTCTAACGCGCTTTCAAGAATAAGTTTTCTTTTTTTTGGCTTTTCTTTAAATAGAAAGCCATTGGTATATATCGAATGATTTAAAGGAATTGTTAAAATATTAAAATAATCATTTTCGAAAACATTAACTGATTTATTCTTTGTTAAAGCATGTAATTCCAATTCATAACTTAATTTCATTTTTGAAAACTTAATGTGAGCCTGAATAATCTTTAGTACAGAAGTTGGACAGTAAACAGATAATTTTTTTTCTCTTCTTAGTAGAGACATTGTTGAAATAAGACCTATTAATCCAAAATAATGATCTCCATGGGCATGACTAATTAATATTATGTCAATTCTTGAAAATTTTATCTTATTTTTTCTTAATTGGAATTGTACTCCTTCACAGCAGTCTATTAAAACATTAGTTTTAGCAATATTTAATAAAAAGCATGTTGAATACATACCTTTCTTGGGGATAGCCCCCTGAGAACCAAGTACTGTTAAATTCAACGATTAAAATTTTTTTTAGCTAAAAGGTAAATAACAGCCATTCTAATTGCTACCCCATTTTCAACTTGATCTAAGATTATTGAATTTTTAGAATCAGCAACCTCACTTGTTATTTCAACTCCTCGGTTAATAGGACCAGGGTGCATTATTATTATTTTCTTAGTAAGTTTATCTAATCTTTTCATGGTTAGACCATAGTTTTTTTTGTATTCCCTCACTGACGGAAAAAAGCTTTCAGACATTCTTTCATTTTGAAGTCTTAGCATATTAGCTACATCACACCAAGCTAATGCTTTATCTAGATCAGGTTCAATCTTAATACCAAACTCTTTGAGATGTCTAGGTATAAGAGTATTCGGGCCACAAACTTTAATATTAGCACCCTGTAATTGTAATGCAAATATATTTGATAAAGCCACCCTACTGTGAATAATATCTCCAACAATTAGAATATTCTTGTTTTTTAAATCACCAATCTTTTCTCGCATAGAGTATGAATCTAGTAAAGCTTGAGTTGGATGTTCATGAGCACCATCTCCAGCATTTATAATAGTTGCATTAACTTTTTTAGATAGTAATTGTGGTGCTCCGGGGTTTGAATGTCTGATAACTACCATGTCTACTTTCATGGATAAAATATTATTAACCGTATCTATAAGCGTTTCTCCTTTTTTAACAGATGATTGGGTAGAAGAAAAGTTTAATACATCAGCAGACAGTCTTTTTTCAGCAAGTTCAAAAGATAATTTTGTTCTTGTTGAATTTTCAAAAAATAAATTAGCAATTGTTATATCTCTAAGAGATGGAACTTTTTTGATTGGCCTATTAATTACCTCTTTAAAATTATCTGCAGTTTCAAAAATCAAATGAAGATCTCTTTGATTTAAGTACTTAATTCCTAATAAATGATCTACACTAAGATTATCCATTTAACAAATTTTCAATGTATACGTAATTACCATGATTTGTATTATTCCACTCAACATTAACTTTTTGATCTTCGTAAATATCAACTTGAACACCTTTGTAATCTGGTTGAATAGGTAATTCCCTGCTATATCTACGATCAATTAAAATTAAAAGTTCAATAGACGATGGTCTACCAAAACTCTCAATAGCTGTTAAAGCAGCTCTTATGGTTCTGCCGGTGTACAATACATCATCAATAAAAACTACTTTTTTATTTTCAACAAGTAGTTTAAATTCTGTTTTATTAGCAACTAAAACATCTTTGTTTCTTCTAAAATCATCTCTAAAAAAAGTAATGTCTAAAAAACCAAAATCAACATTTGATATTTTATAATCTGACCGTAAAATATCTACCATTTTATTACATAATGATATTCCTCTGGGCTGGAGACCTACAAGAACTGTGTTTTTAAAATCACCGTGATTCTCTGATAATTGGCAAGCTAGTCTATTCAAAGAAACTTCTAATTGACTATTGTCGAGAATAATTTTTTTATTCATAGCGGATTAATACTCCTTTTAAATTAAAAAAAAAGCCTTTCAATTGAAAGGCTTTTCTAATTATTTTCCATCCATTTTATCTTTGAGCTCCTGCAACTGTTCATTTGCATCTCCAAGTGTATTTTTAGATGACAAGGTGTCTTCTTTCATTTTCTTAGACATTACCTTTTTATTTATCTCTTCAATATCTCTAAAAGTTTGAGTATGTGATAAAACAACTCGTTTGGTGTCCTTATTAAACTCAATTACTTTTAAATCAACTACTTCACCTTTTTGAAGTTTGCTTCCGTCTTCTTTGATCATATGTCTTGACGGAATAAAAGCGATAACATCTTCGTTAAACTTAACAGTTGCCCCTTTTGGTACTATTTCTGAAACTTCAGAATTATGAACTGAATTTAGTAAAAATTCATTTTCATATTTATCCCAAGGATTTTCAGATAATTGCTTATGACCAAGACTTAGTTTTCTGTTTTCAACATCAAGTTCTAATACCAAGACCTCAATCTTTTCTCCGGTATTACAAAACTCTCTTGGGTGTCTTATTTTCTTAGTCCATGAAAGATCAGATATATATATTAAACCGTCTACTCCTTCTTCAAGCTCTACAAATACTCCAAAATTCGTAAAGTTTCTTACAATTCCAGTGTGTTTCGATTGAATAGGGTATTTAGTTGTAATATCAGTCCATGGGTCAGGGGTCAATTGTTTGACGCCTAGAGACATTTTTCTTTCTTCTCTGTCAAAGGTTAAGATTTTAGCTTCGATTTCATCTCCAACGTTAAAGAAGTCTTGCGCTGATCTTAAATGAGTTGACCATGACATTTCCGAAACGTGAACGAGACCTTCGACTCCTTCAGAAATCTCAACAAATGCACCATAATCGGCTATAACAACGACTTTTCCTTTAACAGTATCTCCAACTTTAACATCATCTGCAAGAGCTTCCCAAGGATGCTTGCTTAGTTGTTTAAGACCAAGCTGAATTCTTGATTTATCTTCATCGAAATCTAAAATAACAACTTTTAATTGTTGATCTAACTCAACAATTTCATTAGGGTGATTAATTCTTGACCACGAAAGGTCTGTGATATGAATCAAACCATCTACTCCACCAAGATCCATGAATACACCATAAGAAGTTATATTTTTAACAACACCCTCAAGTATTTGACCTTTTTCAAGTTGTTTTATTATCTCTTTTTTCTGCAACTCAATATCAGCCTCAATTAGAGCCTTGTGAGAAACTACAACATTTTTAAATTCATGGTTGATTTTTACAACCTTAAATTCCATAGTTTTATTTACATACTGATCGTAATCCCTGATTGGCTTAACATCAATCTGAGAACCAGGTAAAAACGCTTCAATCCCAAAAACATCTACAATCATTCCACCCTTTGTTCTACACTTAACAAATCCGTTTACAATTTCTCCAGTATCATGAGCGTCATTTACTCTTTCCCATGCCTTAATTACTCTAGCTTTTCTGTGTGAAAGAATTAGTTGTCCAGTTGCATCTTCTCTAATATCTATTAAAACTTCAACCTTGTCGCCAACTTTAAGTTCTGGATTATATCTAAATTCATTCAAAGAAATCACACCTTCGGATTTTGCATTTATATCGATAATAGCTTCTCTGTCGGTCATATGAACAACTGTGCCATCGACTACGTTATTGGTCAACGTTTCAACAAAATTTTCTTCTACTAGTTTTTCAAATTCTTTTATTTGCTTATCATCAACCTGATCTATTCCCTCTTCATAATTGTGCCAGTCAAATTCCGACAATTTTTCAGATGAGTTTTCTAATTCGACTGATTCTTTTTGATCTTTTACAGCTTCTTTTGTAGATACTTTAGTGGCTGCTTTTTTATCTACTAATTCTTCAGAAATTTTTTCAGTAGATTCTTTCTTTTCTGCTTTTTTAGGCATAATAAGTATTTTGTATCCTAAAACTTCAAACTGATTTAACACTTAAGCTTTAGAAGAAATTAAAACTCTTACACCCTATGTTTCAGTCTTTAAGTGACATAAGGAATGCGAAAATAAAAAATAATATTAATAAATGATTAATTATGCTTAATTAATTGATCTGTTTTTTATCAATTATTTGAGAAATTCTAAGTAATTGTTCATCAATAGTCAAATAACTATTGTCTATAACGATCGCATCTTTTTCAATTACAAGTGGTGAGTCTAGCCTAGAAGAATCCATTTCGTCTCTATTTTTAATATTTTTTAGGATTGCGTCATATTTTACATTTTCACCCCTTAAAACCATTTCATCGTAACGTCTTTTCGCTCTAACCGAATCAGTTGCGGTTAAAAAAAGTTTTATGTCTGCATCAGGAAAAACCACCGAACCAATATCTCTCCCATCCATCACAACACCCATTTTTCTATCAATATTTCTTTGAAGCTTAACCATTTCTTTTCTAATTTCAGGGATGGCAGCTACATTACTAACTAGTTCAGAAACTTCTAAGCTATTAATTAATGATTCTATATTAATCCCATTCATATGGATTTCAGAAACTATATTATTGTTATTAAAATTAAAAGTGATTGAAACTGAAGTAAGTTTTTCGATAAATAATTGAATATTAGATTTTAGTAAATCTAATAGTTTGTTTTGTATTGCAAATAATGTGACTGCACGGTACATTGAACCTGAATTAACATATATATATCCGTATTTTATCGCTAATCTTTTAGCAATTGAACTTTTTCCGGTAGATGCATGTCCGTCAATAGCTATTGTTAGATTTTTCATCAGTCTAAATCTAGTTGGATTCCAAGATAGTTTACGTTTGCAGCGCTAGAAAATCTAGCATGACAATAATTAAAACGAAGTTTGTTAAATTTCAAACCAAATCCAAAGGATACACCAGAAAAGTTTCTTTGTTCTAAAATTCGTAACTCTTCAGAACGTCTGAAACTATACCCTAATTGCATTGTAAATATTGATTTTGGAAACACTTCAACACCCAAAATTGTATGTCTTAAAATCTCATTAAAAAAAGAAATATTTTCTTCAGTAATATTTCCGTCAAGATCAGTGATAATTCTTGATGGATTCGAAATTCCAATTGGCCACTTCTGTAAATTTTCTAGTGTAATGTGCCAGGTTATTGGGGCATTCTCTAATTTTTGAGAAATCCCTAAATTAACCTCAAAAGGAAGAGATTCTTTGATTTCATCGTAAGCTTTCAATTGAAAACCAATATTTCTAAATACAATTGAGGCTTTTATATCGTTTATATCATCAACATAAAAGAAACCAATATCAGCGGCAATTCCATAAGAATTATATTGTTCAAAAGTAGAAGTAATGAATTTTATATTTGTTCCAAAGAAAATTGGAATATTTTTAAATCGAGTAGCATAACCAAGTGAGAAAACTGACTCATTTCCTGTAAATTCTGAAGTAAAGTTACCGTATTCATCATATCCTAAAAAGTCTCCATAATTAATATATGAGAAACCGAAATGAAGTGTATTACCACGATTATCCAATCTGTATGCATATGCTAACGAACCAAATGATATATCTGAAAAGTAGCTAAAGTAATTTACTGATAACATATTATCCATTTCTGTATTAATGGATGATGGATTATTCAAACCAGAAATCACATCATCATCAAGAATAGTGATGTTTTTTCCTCCCAAGGCCAATTGTCTTGGTGAGTTTGAAATGTTTAAAAATTGGTAAGTAGATTCACCTGCAATTTGGCTAAAACTAATTTCTGTAGCGATACTTGTAATTAAAAAAAACAGAAATATAATTTTTTTAAATCTCATGAATGTAAAACTGATAATATAATATTATATTATAATTTCTTAGGATTTTTAACAACTTGATCTGAAATAGCAATTTTAATTACTTCACTCATTTCTGAAACATAGTGAAATTTCAAACCCTTAATATATTGATTGTTAATTTCATTTACATCAGCTTTATTTTGATCACATAATATTATTTCTTTAATCTTAGCTCTTTTAGCCGCTAGAATCTTTTCCTTTATACCTCCAACAGGTAAAACTTTACCCCTAAGCGTAATTTCACCTGTCATTGCAATTCTTGATTTTATTCTTTTTTGTGTGAATAATGAGATAAGAGATGTCAACATTGCAATTCCCGCGCTTGGACCGTCTTTAGGTGTAGCTCCTTCAGGGACATGAATATGAATATTATATTTTTCAAAAACTTCAGGGTTTATATTTAAATTAAAACAATTTGACTTAATATATTGTAATGCAATTGTTGCTGATTCAGACATTACTTTCCCCAGGTTTCCTGTAATGGACAACTTTCCTTTACCTTTAGAAAGGATGGATTCTATAAATAGTATATCCCCTCCTACTTTTGTCCAAGCTAATCCAGTAACTACACCAGCTATATCATTTGTTTCATACTTGTCTCTTAAAAGTTTTGGAGGACCAAGAATTTCAACTAAAACATCGTCTGAAATTTTAGGATTATAAGAGGTCTCTGTAGCAATATTTTTAGCACAATACCTGACAATTTTGGCAATATTTTTTTCTAAACCTCTCACTCCAGACTCTCTTGTGTAGCCCTCGATTATTTTCTCCATGATCCTAACACCTATTTTTAGGTCTTTTGACGATATTCCATGCTCTCTAACCTGTTTTGGTAAAAGGAATTTTTTTCCAATTTGGATTTTATCTTCTATTGTATAACCACTAACATTAATAATTTCCATTCTATCTAAAAGTGCGGGCTGTATACTTGAAATATTATTTGAGGTTGCTACAAACATAACTTTTGATAAATCAAATCCTTTTTCTAGATAGTTGTCATAAAAGTCATTGTTTTGTTCAGGGTCTAAAACCTCTAACATGGCAGATGAGGGGTCGCCAATATTGGAAGATGTTAATTTATCAATTTCGTCCAAAACAAAAACTGGATTTGAAGTATTAGCTTTTTTAATATTTTGAATTATTCTCCCAGGCATAGCGCCAATATAAGTTTTTCTGTGGCCTCTTATTTCTGCTTCATCACGTAAACCACCCAATGAAATCCTTACATATTTTCTACCTATAGCTTCAGCAATCGACTTACCCAATGAAGTTTTACCTACGCCTGGTGGACCTTGTAAACATAAAATCGGAGATTTCATGTCATTTCTTAGCTTTAAAACTGCCAAGTATTCTATAATTCGTTTTTTTACATCATCAAGTCCAAAATGATCTCTATCTAGTATTTTTTTCGCTTTTATAAGATCAAATTTATCTTTAGAATATTCATTCCAAGGTAAATCCAATATTAAATCCAAATAGTTTCTCTGAACTGAATACTCAGAAACTTGCGGATTCATTCTTTGCAATTTTGCTAATTCTTTTTCAAAATGTATTTTAATTTCATCATTCCATTTTTTATTTTTTGCCCTACTCCTCATGTCGTCTAGTTCAGAATCATGACTAACCCCTCCTAATTCCTCCTGTATTGTTTTCATTTGTTGGTGAAGGAAAAACTCTCTCTGTTGTTGACTTAAATCACTTTGGACTTTGGATTGAATATCATTCTTTATTTCCAGCTTCTTAAACTCTACATTCATATGTTTTAAAGTTTCTAAAGCTCTTTGTTGAAGATTATTGATTTCCAATAATTTTTGTTTATCATTAACTTGAAGATTTAAATTTGATGATACAAAATTTATTAGAAAAGAATTGCTTTCAATATTTTTGATAGCAAATGAGGCTTCTGATGGAATATTTGGGTTCCTTTTTATTATTTCTAACGATAGATCTTTTATTGAATCAATAATTGCATTAAATTCAGAATTAGTTTTCCCAGGATTTTCTTCTGAATAGTCTTTTATATTCGAAGTAATGTATGGTTTTTCAGAAATCACCCTTTCAATTTCAAATCGTTTCTTTCCTTGAATAATGACTGTTGTATTGCCATCTGGCATTTGTAAAACTTTTAAAATTTTCGCAACCGTCCCAATCTTATAAATATCTTTTACTTTTGGGTCTTCGACATTTTCATCTTTTTGAGCTACAACACCAATTAATTTATTGAAGTTATTAGCATCTTTTATTAATTTTATTGATTTATCTCTAGAAGCAGTAATAGGAATTACTACACCAGGGAATAGAACAGTGTTTCTCAAGGACAAAATTGGTAATGTCAAAGGAAGTTCCTCATTAATTATTTCAAGTTCATCTTCCGGAGTCATTAAAGGAATTAATTCAGAATTTTCGTCTATATCCTGAGGTGACAAATTGTCAATATTGAATATATTTTTTTTTGACATATTAAATTAAAATTTAAAATAAAGTTGATTTATATGATTAAAGTTATATATACATCATTAAAATCAATATACATAATTCAACTTCTATGCCATTAAAAAGTTTTAATTTTTAGAGATTTTAAATAAAATATAAATTGACGGTATAAACATAATTGCAAAAAGCAAAATTGCCAATCTGATACTACCGGTAAAAACATCCATCGTAGCATAAATTGAAGTACCCAGCACAATACTTAATTTTTGACTTACATCATAAAAGCTAAAATATGATGTAGAATATTTAACATCGATTAGTTTTGAGTATGTTGATCTAGAGAGAGACTGTATTGCACCCATACCTAAGCCAATAAATCCAGCTGCAAAATAGAATTGAATTGGACTGGTTACAAAATACCCAAATAGGCATATTATTGCCCATAAAATATTTATCCATATCAGTGTATTTATGTTGCCTAATACACTAGAGAATTTTGCACTCAAATAAGCTCCTACTGCTGCCAGAATCTGTATTACTATTATTGCGATTATCAAACCAGTCTGCATTGTTGCTTCATTTTTCCAGCTTATCTCGTTTAAATCAGCACCAAAATAACTTGCTAATAGAATTATAGTTTGTGTTGGTATTGTGAAAATAAAAAATGAGAGTAAAAATATTCTTAGTTTTCTGTTGGACTTTAGTTGATTAAAAACAGTGATCAATTGATTAAATCCACTCAATAATGTGCTTATTGACGAAAGTTTACTTTTATCAACATTATAGTGATTTTTACCCGGTAAATGATAAAAAGAATATTGACTAAAAACAAACCACCAAATTCCCACCAGTACAAATGAAATCTTTACAGAATGGGTTTTACTTGATATGTTAAATAAGTCTGGGAATTCAGTCATTAAAAGACAAAATATTAACAAAATAATACTACCAAGATAACCTAAGGAATATCCTTTAGCACTTGTTAAGTCCTGCTGATCAACAGTAGCAATATCAGGAAGATAAGAATTGTAAAAGACTAAACTGCCCCAGAAACCAACGACAGCAAAAAAATAATAGATCATTCCCAGATCAAAATTATCTATATCAAAAGTATAAAGTAAAATACAAGATATTGAGCCAACATAACAAAAAAGTTTCATAAATAACTTTTTGTAACCTGTATGATCAGCAATTCCGGAAAGTAAAGGAGAAATTATTGCCAAGACAATAAATGTAAAAGATGACACATAACCTATGAAAGCGTCATTTTCAATTGAATTAAACCATAAAAAATTTACTGGCTCACCTTTTGTAATACTTTTAAAATAAATCGGAAAAATTGCTGTAGATATTACCAATGGATAAACCGAATTGGCCCAGTCATAAAATGCCCAAGCATTTAATAACTTTTTATCCCCTTTTTTATAAAGTTTCATTTAATTCAAATAAATTTGCAGTTCAATGCAAAACAATAATAATATTACAATATTTTATTCATTTGCTTAACTATTTATAGATGAAAAAAATTACTATACTTACACTTTTACTTTTTACATCTGTAAACGTTATTGTTTCACAGAATAAAAATTATCAAAAAGAAAAAGATATGACTAATAAAGTTGAAAAAACTGATGAAGAATGGAGAAATGTTCTTAACGAAGAAGAGTTTAGAGTTTTGAGAGAAAAAGGTACCGAGTACCCACACACCGGAAAATACAACCTTCATTTTGAAAACGGTGTTTATAACTGTAATGGCTGTAAAACTCCACTATTTGAAAGTAATCAAAAATTTGAATCTGATTGTGGATGGCCAAGTTTTGATGATGCAATTGACGGATCTATCAAATATGTAAAAGACTATACCCATAATATGGAAAGAACTGAAATTTTATGTGTTAAATGTGATGGTCACCTTGGTCATGTTTTTAATGACGGACCAACAGAAACTGGTTTAAGGTATTGTGTAAACTCTGTAAGTATTGATTTTAACAAAAATTCAAATAAAGAATAGTATGAATAATTATGATATAATTGTATTAGGTAGTGGACCTGGAGGTTATGTTACTGCCATAAGAGCATCTCAACTTGGTTTTAAAACTGCTGTTGTAGAAAAGGAAAGCTTAGGTGGTGTTTGTTTGAATTGGGGATGTATTCCAACCAAGGCTTTGTTGAAATCAGCCCAGGTATTTGAATATCTTAATCACGCTGATGATTATGGCTTAAATGTTGAAAATGTCAAACATGATTTTAAAAAAATTATAAATAGAAGTAGGAATGTTGCTTCAGGAATGAGCAAAGGTGTAAACTTTTTAATGAAAAAAAATAAAATTGATGTACTGAAGGGTTATGGTAAGATAAAAAAAGACAAAGTTGTTTCTGTTGATGGTAATGATTACCAAGCTAAGCATGTTGTTATTTGTACAGGCGCCAAGTCTAGGGTTTTACCTTCAATACCCCAGGACGGAAAACAAATTATTGGATATCGAGAAGCTATGACTTTAGAAAAACAGCCCAAAAGCATAACA
>Ga0209503_10000288_pt1 | contig 34127 bp, 34 predicted proteins | sample SouAtlMetagenome_2_FD_187448 | JGI IMG/M metagenome (GOLD analysis project Ga0209503, IMG submission 187448) | Marine eukaryotic phytoplankton communities from Atlantic Ocean - South Atlantic ANT15 Metagenome (SPAdes) (version 2) | ecosystem: Environmental > Aquatic > Marine > Oceanic | place... | reverse complement strand
AGCCAAGGGATGAATTTCATGAATGTTTGAAGACATCAATCCCTTAGGAGTTAAAACAAATGCATCTTCTACTTTTTCCACAAAATTATATTTTTCCAAAATTTGTAAATGGAGAGAAATTTCATCATCAACATAACTTCTTGAGTTTCTTAATGACCTTTTATTTGTTTCCAAAAACCCAATAAAATCTTGATATTCCAAGTATTTCTTATAATCGTCCTGAAACGACTTATACTCCGCTTCAGTATTCGCTATTTTTCTTAATAGAGCCTTCTGCTTTTTACCACGCATCATATTTACTCTTTGTTTATCTTCGTATAAACTTCTAAGCACTTCAAGTGGAGTTCTCAAATATTTAAATCCTTCTTCCCTCTTGGTTAATTCTACGTCAAGGTCTTTTTGCTGGTCCAAAAGCCGTCCAATTTGACCGTTGATTTCATTATACAACATACTCTTATTGATGAACTCTTGAATGTTTGAGTTTCCACTAGCCAAAATAGCAAGTATGAGTTTGAAGTCAATGTTGAAACGAGACTTAAGTGTATTAGGTGCTCCACAGAGTATCTTTCTGTAAGTTGGAGCATCAGGATTATTATTATTAATATCATAAAGGTTATTTAAGTGAATAATCACACCCTTATCATCTTTTCCACGCCTACCTGCCCTACCGGAGGCTTGTCCGTATTCATGAGAGTGTAGAAATCTAAACCCGCGCCCATCGTGTTTAGTTAGACTAGTGAAGATAACCGACTTAATACCCATATTGATACCTACGGCAAAGGTTTCAGTAGCAATTAATAGTCGAATGTAGTTCTCTCTGTATAGAATCTCAATCATTTCACGAAAGATAGGTGTAACAGATGCGTGATGGACCGCAATACCTTTTTCCAACAGTCGAATAATATTGTGAAATTCTGGAAGAGAAGTATATTCCTTCCAGTTGGATAGTTTGTCAATTAAGATTTGAGTAGCACGCTTTTTAACAGTAGAACTATATGTTTCTCCTTCTTTAAATAAACATCTCTCTACCATTCTAGCATAATCATAGCATCCCTTTTTGGAAAAGACAAACATTAGTGTAGGAAGAAGTCCTTGAGAATCAAGATGATCTATTACTTTATTCACTACAAATTTTTTATTAACTCTCATTTTATTATCGTGGAAATATTTCAGGACCTTTTTAACCTTATGATAAGTTGCTTCCTGAAAAGGCTCATTTTTAGATTTAAGAAGTATTTTTTTATTTATAATTGGGTCAATCATATCTTGTGTTTTTACATCCATATTTTTGATGTTAGAGTCTGGAAGTGTAACGAAACTGTAGTGAAACAGAGGAACATTTCTATGAGTAGTTTCACATAGGTAAATGCCTTTGCGTCCTACCTTCTCTTCATTCCACTTACAAATCTTGCTGGGATTATCTATAGTAGCAGATAGACCCAACCAAGGAATATGTTTTGGAGTAAGCATAATGGATTGTTCCCACACTGAACCTCTGTCTTTATCGTTAATGTAATGAACTTCGTCAAATACAACACAGCCAAGTTCATTTTGAATATCAATATTGAAGTCAAGTTGAATTTTATTTGCTTCATCCGGATTTTCTTGAAGGAAATTCATCTTTTTAAGAGTGTTGAGATAAATTTCTGTAGTCATAACCAAGATATCTGCTTCTGGATTTTGTTTGTTATCACCGGTCAAAATACCAAATGAAAACTGTGGGAATTTTTTGGAAAGTTCATCCATTTTATCATTAGATAGGGCTTTAATAGGAGTAGTATAGATAATTTTCTTACCTTTACTTACAAAATATTTAATTGCGAATTCACTAGGAAGTGTTTTACCAGAGCCGGTAGGAGCACATACTAGCGCATCAAAATTGTTATGTATAGCTAAAATGGCCCATTTCTGAAAATCAGAAAGTTCAAAAGGCCAGTCGGCAAAATAAGAGGAAACCTCTTGGTGCTTGGAGTCGTCAAATACTTCGTTACAGATCTTCATAGTTAGTATAAAAGTATTATGTAATTATTTATTTAATTCAATTTTAAAATTAGAAAATTGAACTAAATTTGATATAAATATGATATACTATACCACCAGCAAAAGACAAGAACATAAGCAAATATGAGAACCAGAACATTCGCCATTATACTACTTATAAGTTTTGGAGTAAATATTATAGAAACAAGTGCCGGCAATGGATTCTATAAAGGATATATGTTACAAAGCGTTATGAATAAGGCAAGAAAGAGAAATAGGACGATGCCTGAAATAAAAAAGATATGTCAAACAACAATACTAAATATTTCAAATGATAAAACGATTGTAACAGAAAGATGTATAAAACCTAAAATATATCTTACTGCGACACAAAAAATAGTTAATACAATATTTATGCTAGCGATTCTAACTCTAGTTACAAGTGCGTGTGTTAATATGAATGATAGAGATAGAGAAGAGTTATTTGATATGTGGATGGGTATGGCGGCGGCTAATTTAGTAGACAGTATATTTGATGATGATTAGGCATTATAATTAGGATTCGCATATAATTTACAAAAACTACAGATCTTTTTACAATGACTGTCGAATGATGCGTCCCAATCACGAACCCAGTTGTGTTTACAAGTTGAGAAAATTTTTTTATTCGTATCACTTATTTCAACCTTTAAAGATTTAATTCTACGTTCTAGAGCATAAATATCTCTATAAATACTATTTTTATGTTCTACAAGGTCTTTAACTTCTTTAGCAGGCTCCATTTTTATTATAAAAACAATGTATTATTATTAAATCAATTTTATTTATAAATATATATGAAAGAAACAAATATAATTTACTTTCTAAGATGTAGAGAGTTAAATATTCCATTTAGACGTAAAATTGTAGTATTATCTAGACCAAACTTTAATGAAGATTATTGGTGGTATAATTAGTTTAAAAAAATTGTTCTATGGGTATATCACAATTTAAATATTTATATTTTATTTTTTTTACGTGACGAATTTCATTAAATTTAAGTTTTAGATGAAGATTTTCACATACTTCTTTAAGTATATCGCTAATATTTTTAAAAGGGGACCAATTTTCTACACAAGTAAGTGATGAGCAACATAAACATCTGGTATTAATATATTTGTTTTTCCATAGTTCACTACCTGTTACAAGAAGTCTAATATAATTGTGTCCATTTATGGTTATGGAAGGAGGTTTCCATGGATATTCATTTGGATAATTTAAAACAATATTAATTAAATAGTCTTGAGGAATAAATTTTACAAAAATCATATTAGATTCATCATGATTAACAAGATAACATTCTAATTTTTCAGCAAGACCATTATTTTCATATTTAAATAATTCTTTTGTAATTCTTCTAGTTTTTGTGGAAGACATTTGTATGCTGTATATATGTTAATATGATAAAAAATATTTAAATCATATTAAGAATTAATAAAATTAAACAAAATGTTTATTCATGTATTTTTGAATGTTGAAATAGGTAACTTCCTCATTACTATTTACCTTAAGAAGACTCTTAAGTTTCTTGTCGGGTTTAATAATTTTGCCTTGAGGTAGTTTGTTATCCTTGATATATTGAATAATATATTTGGTAACTTCAGTCCGGGCCATTTTTGTTCCTTCGGGTTTATCCATAAATTTACAAAGATCATTAGAGATAGGTGTGGGGATAGCAAATCCAGAAGCCTTACGATTTCCTTTATTTTTATTTTTATTTGCTTGTTTTTCTAGTGCTTTCATTTTCTTTTTGACTTTCTTTTCTAGAGATTTTACGTGACTGGAAATCATAGTAATCTGTGATTTGAAGGAAGATAGAGTGTTTAATAGAGTAATAAACTCCGCTTTAATATCATCGGTGCTGATATCAGTAGAAGATTGAGGGGTAGTGCTGGACTGTTCCATAGACATATAATCTACATTAATGAAGTAGTTTTTAAATCAATTTTACTATAAATTAATATATTTAGAAAATTGAAATAAAAATTAAGTTTTCAATATTTATTATCCAAATATAGTTTAGATATAAGATGAGTTTATGTCTATCGGCAATTCCAAGACTTCCAAAGGCTGACGAGGAAAAAAAATATATAACCCATTTACAATGTAAAAATCATCCAATAATTACAAAATATATAAAATATAATGAGTTTACTGAACAGGACAAAATATTATGCGTAAATCCATCAACCGGAGAATATGTAATTTATGAAACAAAAGTTGAAAAAAAAGATGAATATAAAAGAATGAAAATATTAGTGGATTATTTATATACAGAAAAAAAGTATTTGATTTATCAGTTTAAATAAAATTTTATATAAAAAAATCTTATTTACTTATTAAATTTTTTTTAGGCGTCACGGGTATCGCGGGTAGAGCGAGATCCCTTACCTCCGCGAGTGGAACGACGAGTCAATACCCATTCCTCGTTGCTTCCCTCACGAGGACCAGATCCGCGAGAACTAGCACCACGGGGTCCAGAACCACGAGGATTTACAGTTCGTCGCTGTTGACGACGACGAGGTGCCCTGCGAGCAGAGTCATCCCCATCCTCACCGTCTTCATTTTCACGTGAAGCACGAGCAGCATTGCGTGTCTCACACATTAGCCATCCGTCACATACTCCACGAACCTCTCCTGCCTGGTATGGGTGATCATCATTATCGCTATCGCGAAGATTGAATGAAACATACTCTCCTTGAACTAGATATTTGTATTGCTCAGAAGCAACTACAATTCCAGAATGATGGACGAAAACATCTTCGTCTTTCTTGTCTCCACTAAGAACCGTGACAAAACCAAAACCGGCTTTGTTATTGAACCATTTAACACGTCCAGTTAAACGAACATCTGCGCTTGTATCCACCGTGCTGGTGGGTGTATCAGTACCATTATCAGATTTACTCATGATATATGATACATATTATGGTTTCCTTTTTAAGTTGTTTGATAATATATATTATTAGTTATTAAATATTTATTATCTACTTAGATATAGTATATAATAAAACAATATAAATCAACAGCATATTACTATTGTATAATGAAAATACTATCTATATTTTCACGCGGTTGCATGAATTTTCTGGGATTAATTATAGGTTTAGCTTTATCACACTGGGTTATTTTTAATGTGTATAATTACTTTTGTAACGATTTTTCACTATTTGGAATATTTAAAAATTTCTTTATGATGGGATCTCCGGTATGTCAGTTTTTTAATACAATTCAATATGAGATTTCGAGACAGTATGTAAATATTTGGTTAGCAGCTGGAGCAGCAGTAATAGCATGGACTGTAGCCAAGATTAAATCTTAACGTTTTCTTTTAGATTTTCTCCTTTTTCTACGTGTTTTCTTTTTTCTTCTTTTTCTTCGTTTCGTTTTTTTTCTACGTGTCTTTCTTCTTCGTTTTTTTCTTCCACCTGCTATAGGCGGTATTCCTCCTAGAGAACCCATAAAACTATTATAAACGTCTGGACTAGCTAGTTGTCTAAACCAACCTACTAGATTATCACGTGTTCTAACTTGAGGAGGGGCCACCGTCCATCCACTAGTTAGCGATGGACCTGGTAACCAGGTAAATCCAGTTTTATTGGTTGCGAATAATCCTCTAGTTATTTGTCGTCCTTCAAAAAAGTTTAAAAATTTCCTAATAAATATAGCCATAACCGTGGCTCGTTTATTAAATCTACTAATGGATAAAATAGAATAAAATACATTCTGAGTGAAGGGTGTAGTTTGTAAAGTTGGGGGCACTCCTAAACTGGTTAATATCTGGGTGCCATTCTGTTGTGATTTAATTGCGTCAATTTGAGCGTTTTGAAATATTTGTCCTATCCACGAATAAATAGCATTTCTATCTTCTTTATCAACTCTAGTAAACTGGACATCATCATATACAGGTAATAATGTATTACAAGATAAACCATCTTGACTTTTTATTTCTCTTATTCTACCCCGAATTAAACAGAAGTTATTTCTTCCCAAGTTATAAACACTAGTTCTATCTGCGATATGTTTAGTGAATTTAGTTAGCATAACAGAGCGTTTTTGCATAAATAGGTTAGAGTAATTTTTTCGTCCTTTTTGGTCCTTTTTTAATAGAGCATCTCTAGGTGGACTACAAGAATTTAAAACAACCATTATTGGATTTTCATTACTAGCTCTTTCGTTTGTAGCTATCCAATTTAAAAGTCTTTGTGTAGTATTTAAGGAGTTCATTCCTCCACTTGTAGAACTAAAATTATTCCAATATGTTCTGGCGTTAAAATAAGGTGGTTGATATATTGGTGTTAAATGAGCATAGGCGGCATTCTGCCCTGATGGGTTGATTATTCTTTCTTTAAGATCATGTGCGTGTTTTAATACAAAGGTTTCACTATTTGTTGGATTAATAGAAAAGGGTAATTCAGTATGAGAATCAGTATAAGAACAAGTAGATTGACCCAAATACCAGGCATCAAAATCAAAGTCGATTCCACCTCCTTCCAATTCCAAATTGACTTCTTGATTATAACAAGCATCTCCTGGAAAAAATATTTGTAAATGTTCTAATATTTCTCTTCCAAAACCAGTTAATTGACTACTGGGTATTTTTGATAGATTTTGAAATGTCTGCCATTCTTCATCATCATATATATCTCCAGTAGGGTCCATTCTTTGTCTCATTTTGTCTTGAGGTTCCTCTTCATCTGAATCTGAATCTGAATCTGAATCTGAATCGGAGTCTGAATCCATCTCTATATCATCATCTTCTTCTTGTCGTTTAGCTTCTTTCGCTTTAGTTTTTTCGTGACGGAGTTTTGTTCTACCAGCAATAGTTTTTTTCATTTCTTTAATTTTTTCTTTTTCCGCTTTTTCTGCTGCGTCTTCTTTTTCATTTCCAGGTGTTTGTGTTTCATCAAATGGTTTAGTCCATCGCTGAGCTCCATAACAATTATGTGATGACGCTCCTTTATTTACTATTGCCCAATTTTTCTGTTTTAAAAATCTCCAAGATGCTGTGTCTACTTCATCATTTGAAAAAACCACGTGTGTTGGTGGAGCCAAAATAATTAATACAATGCCTTCGGGGACATTAAAAAATTCTTTTTCTCTACTAGTGTCTCCTAATGCGTTTGTTCCTAATGGATCGCCGTGTGCCGTTATAAAAATATTGCCTCCGCCGGCGTTTGAACTCCATCGGAGATTTTGTCTTACATTATTAAATAGGGCTATCTTATCATTATTAGTGAGTGACGTGCTAGTATTAGATGTTTTAGATGCCATAATATATATATATATTATCAAAAGATTAAATTAGTTGATGGGAGATTATATAATAATTTTTAATTATTATTTAAAATTATTTGTATTATCTTTATTATTAGCGAATGATAACATTAAACATTCCTAGCCCTAGAAAGAAAAAATCCAAAAAACCTCCTGCTAAAGAATTGTGGAGTAGGGCGAGCCACTCAGTTCAGAATGTTAGTCACTGGAAAAATAGTGAGAGCTCAACAAGAGAATTTACGGCAAAAGCCTCGTTTAGAGTATTACAAGAAGATCACTCTTTGTATTCGCGAGGAGAATGTTTTCATATCAATCAGGAGGAAACACTAGCAAAAAGCTGCGGATGTCATAAAATAAGCGAATGGCTTTTAATTATAAATCACCATAAGTATTCAAAGTTTGGTGTTCCTATAATGAACTTAGTAATGTGTTTATTAGGATTACTAGTTTTATTTGGTGTCTTACCGGCTGGTTCAGCATCTTATATTGGATTATTGTGGTTTTTTCTACCATTACAAAATTTTTTAACTGCAAATAGAAATGTTTTATACAGAATATGGCGCAAATCGATGTTACCATATATTCAATTATATGTAAGTATAACAGAAACTTGGGCGTTTTGTGATTTATGTGATTGGGATACTAGAATATATATTGCGGCACCATCTATGCTATTTAATCAAATAATGATAATTAATAGTGATGCTGTATATTTTAGACCTCAAAATAAGAAGATTATATTAGGTCAGGTAGCGGTTTCAATATTATGGAAGATAATATGTATGGCGGCGTTAAGATTTGGGTTATATCCAAATCTAACACCACGTATAATGTTTACTATAATGACAAAACCAAATTTTTTCTTACACAACGCATCAGTATATACACAAAAAACTTCAAGTATGATAGCACTGTTAATTGGACAAATAATATTCAGGGTGCGTCATCCTGAACAAGCGTATTCTATGCGAACCAATTATACAGTAAAATCGAACAGAGAGTGGAATGAACTGGCGAGAAAAAATCGTATACAAAAGAAGGCATCGTTAAAATATAGTGTAGAGGAAACAAGGGAAGTTTTAGAAGAAGTAATAATATAATATTTATTTTACAAGTATATATTATATTAATATGAGTGAAAGTGATACAGAGTCAAAATCGTCCCAGGATGCCCTTATTACTGCACCGTTGTCAGCTTCAAAAAAATTAGAGAACTTTATTCAAGTTGGCATAGAAAGTTTGGGTGTATATTCTTCTTTACAAGATGGTAGTGATGTATTTAAAGTTAAAGGAACTGGAAAGTGGCAAGGTAAAGCATTTGAAAACTGGATTAAATATACAATTGCTAGTGGTCTAGGTATATCACCATCAAGCTTATTCGATCCTAGTAAAGAAGATGTAAATGACCGATGGGACATGAATTATCACCAGGTAAATAAAACTATTAGGGAAAAGTATAGAAATAGTGAGGAACAAGAACCAGTAGTTGATGAATTTATGAATTTTTTAGAGTTTATAGAGGGTGTAAACATTAAAGTAATTAAAAAAGCAGGCTCAAAATATAATGATATTATGTGTGCGGACATGCTTAATTTTTTCTTGGATTGTTGTTTAGAGGGAGGTGATGATTTTTTAGGAGAACAAAGAATAAATAGCAATTGGTTATTTTGCGTTGGAGTATATAGTGAAAATAATAATATATCAAGATTAGAAAAAATACATATATATGAATTTCGACCTGATAATAGACAATTATTATGGGGTTTACCTTATATACAATCAAGAGCATTAACTCTAAATGGGGGAGAAGAAAAAAAAAATGAGGAATCTGATAATTTTTCATTAGTTAAGGATATGGCAGATTTTTTATTAGAATGCACTTGTGGTATAAAATCATTACAATTATGTTTAAATTATATTGAAAAAATGTATATTTATTATGGAAAACCACCATATTACATTTTAGCTAATATATTATCTGAAAAAGCAATGAAAAAAAAGAAATCAGGGAAAAATTTTATTTGGAATTTGTATTCACAGCGAGATTATAATACTAATCAGGACTTTATTAAAGAATATTATCATTTATATAATGGAAAAGATGTATTAATAGGCGGCCAAAAAGTAAAAAAAAAACAAATAACACAGAATTTAAAAACTTTTAGAACAGAAATGGATCCTAGATCCTCAATAACGCATAATACATCTAATGATGAAATAAAACGATTATTAATACAAGAGTTATTATATATAAGAAATGCTTGGCAAGGAGGAATTATAGACCCAGTTATGAATCCTAGATGTAGTGCCGAGGCATTAAAAAGAGCAGCACAATTAAATAAAAATATTGTAAAAATAAAATTTTCTGTAGATACCACTCAAAGTAGAATACAGTGTCTTATAAAGCCCAAAGATATATTACTAAAAGGAACTCCATCAAATCCAACTCTACCTAGAAGTTTAGATAGAACACAAGTATCGTTAATGAGTGTGAGACAAGATTTAAATGTTTTCATAAATGTTGACCACCGCGGTGGTGGCAAAGGTTTATCTTGTTTACCTTGTTTTCGTAGGTCGGGAAACGAGTCTGATGACGTTGAAGAATTACTTTTTAACCAGACTGTGATACCAGATGGTGTCGCACATAATGATGTCCAGGTGACCGATAAAAAAATAAATAATATTTTAAGTAGTATAATATTAATATCGCAAAATAATTATCTAAATGAAATTGATAGATTATCTTTGAAAAATGAAGTAACACCTCAACAAAAAAACGAAATGATGAATAACTTATCGTTGAGCCCTTCGTCTATATTACACCTAAGCAATATAATAGAAGATAATCCTCTGTTTGAAGATACTGGTGAAGCTAGTAAACTTTTAAAATCTTCACCTATTATTACCCCACAGCGTGAATCTGCGGTTGATATCCATACTGAGCTCGAAAGAGAGAGACAAAGGGTACCTCTTGTTAGTTCTCCATCTGCTAATCAAGGAGGAGGTAGAAAACGCACACGTAAAAAGAGAAGAAAGAAAAAGAAATCAAGAAGAAGGAGACGTAAATAAATTTCTCTCCAACTAACAAAAAGCAAACCTTATCATCCTATCATATTGAATTTGTAATTCGCGAATAAATAATATGATACATAATAGAATATAAACTAATGAATAGAATACTACAATGAAGTAAGTTTCATTTTCCATTTATAAAATACTTAAATATAGATTTAAATATTTTATGTAAGTATATTAATGGATTATAACAGAATGATGAGTATGTCGATGTTTTTGGAAAAAAGACATCAACCAGAGCAGGAAATTCACATACCAAAGCCTTCTCCTTCGATTTGGATTCCAAGTCAAAATGTATCAAAGTGCTATAAATGTAAGGAGGATTTTGGGATGTTTAAACGAAAACATCATTGTAGGGTTTGTGGTAGGGTTTTTTGCGCGAATTGCGCTGATAAGTGGGGGATAATACCAAGTTTAGTAAATAGCACAACACCACCTATAAGAGGATATAGTGTGGGGTCTTGGTTAACATATGATGAAAATCAAAAACGCATGTGTGAAAAATGTAAAAATAGGACAGATTTTATCCATGAATCGTCCGGGTATATATATGTTTTCACTAATTTGCCTATAGAATTAAAAGATTTATATGAATTGCGTCTAGTAAATAAACTATGGTGTAAGTCGGTAAATACAATATTAAGTGCTTATAAGAGTGTTCAATATAATTTACCTATACAGAAATTTTCAAAGATGGAAAGAAGTATTTTGTGGACACATAGAAATGAGTTTGTGAATCATTTTCAACTTATGTCAAAATGTTTATCATGTTATAAATTTGGAGAGAAAAATGATGATTGTCTTGAAAAATTAATAACATTATATGATAAAAAAATTCAATCCAATAAATGTAGTGATTTGGCTTGCCGAAGAACGTGTTCTTCAAGTCCTAATATTGAAGAGATATTAGAAATGTATAATAACACTGAATTACTAAAAAATACATCAGCGCGTATGTGGTTATCTAGACAATTGAAAAGAGTTCATATTTATGAGTTAAAATTAATTATGCCTTGGTTGGTAGGTATTTGTATAAAAAACCATAATATTGCTTATGAAACGTTGATACCTTTATGTGTAAATGATTTACAATTAGCATATAGTTTTTATTTTGAATTGAATTTTTATACTTTAGACACGTTTCATAAACAAAGATTATCAAATATAAAAAAGAAATTTTTAAACGTAATAAGCAAAGAAGTTAAACTCGAATTGGAAAAAACAGAATTATTTATGGAATTTATAAACGATGTTATATGTTTATCTAGTAGTTTTGAAGTTTGGAATGAAAAATCTACGAAGTGGTTTGCTGTAAATAAATACGTATTAATGCCTTGGGATGTAAAAATTAAATGTGTTGGAATACAGGGAGAAGGTATATCAATATTTAATTCTGCGACAAAACCGTGGAAGATACCATTTATTGTAAAAAAAGGGGGTAGAGACAAAATTATGAATATATTGATAAAATTTGAGGATGTTCGTAAAGATAAACTAACAATGGTGGTTGCGGAATATTTGAAAAAAATATGCATGACGTATGTTGATATTGATTTATATAGTGTTTTTCCTATTAACACAACAATGGGATGGATTGAAATGGTTGAACAATCTAACACGTTATACGACATAAAATACAAGTTTAAAAGTTCACTGCAGAATTATATTATGGATTTAAATCCCAATGCTACTGTTAGTCAAATACGTGAAAAATTTATTAAAACTTGTGTATCATCGTGTGTATTGTGTTATGTATTAGGGGTAGGTGATAGACATATGGAAAATATTTTAGTAACCAGGCATGGAAAGTTGTTACATATTGATTTTTCTTATATATTAGGCGATGATCCAAAGCATTTAAAGGTTGAAATGAAAATTACAGAAGATATGTTACAAATGTTAGGGGGACAAAATAGCGAGTCTTTTAAAAAGTTTAAGAAATATTGTAAGGAAGCTTATAAGTTATTGAGACAACGTAGTTCGTTGTGGTATATTTTACTTACATATTTAGAATTTTCAATTCCATCTATAGATAAATTTAAGTATAATAGTGAAACTATTAGGAATCACGTTATAGAACGATTAATACCAGGAGAAAGTGATATAGAGGCGTCTATGCAAATTATTGATATAGTAGATCGTTCTTCTTACACAACATGGGGACAAAATCTAAGTGACTGGTCACATACTATAGGAAATTCTATGCGTAATATTAAAACAACAATATTTAACCAAAATACACAATTTAATATGGACTTATAATATATATGCCACAATTAATAGAATATGCTGAAGATTATGTTCGTCACGCATTAAAACAGACTTCTACCGACAAAAAAGGGAAAAAACAATTGCAAAAGAAAATGGATAAGTATAGGAAGGACTTTATAGATAATTATATTAGTCGTCGTAAATTACCATTGAATAGAGATGTTTTTGGACGGTATGACAGAAAATCAAGAGCCAATTTAAAACAAGCATCAGATGCGTTTGATCATCGTGTACAGTCAGTTGTTACGCAAATGAATGAAGAAACTGAAAGAAAAAATAAAATGATGTGTAAAATTAAAACTAAAGAAGAATGTGTTAGTCGGCAAAACATTAATAATTGTTATTGGAATGAAAAATTAAAAAAAAATCAGTATGGAGAAACATTAGAACCTGGTTGTAAACGGTATACAACAAAACGCAGTATACAAATAGGAAAACTAACAAGAAAGAAAGTAGGCAAACGTACTAGTTTAGCTTCTATTTCTGAAGAGGGAGATGTTGATAGTGAAAGCGAAGAGTTATCAACAAACGCATTAACAGCTGAACAACGAAGATTATTAACTTTAGAAGCGTTAAATCTAGGCAAGGATATGAGTGCGGGTAAAAGAAAACGAAAAACAAGAAAAAGAAAAAGACGTCGTACAAAAAAGAAACGCCGAAGAAAGAGGAGAAAATCAAGAAAAAACAAAAGAAAATCCAAAAGAAGGCGATAAGATATATTAATTTTTATTAATAACTAATATATCTATTTCAAGTTTTCAATACTCATTTTATAAAAAGTTTCGTTAATTTCACAACCTGAAAACTTACGGTTTGTATTTTTACACGCTATCGCCGTTGTACCACTACCTAAAAACGGATCAATAACTATATCACCCTCGTTAGAATGTTTTTGTATTAACTCTTCAAATAATTTTAAGTTTTTTTGAGTAGGATGACGTTTCCCCTTTGTATTTTGAATTGGATATTGGTATAATCCAGTATCATATTTAGAGTTAAAAGTAGGTTTTCCACATTTTACACCCAATAATGCTACTTCTCTACAATTAGATAAATAGTTCACAGATTGATTTAACGGTATAGGATTCGTTTTCAACCACTCAATAAACCTTAGTTGTTTAAATCCATTCTTAGGTGTTTTAGCAGTTTCCATTAATTTTTTAAGAGTTTCAAGTTTCCATATATCAAAAAATATAATACATGTTCCCCCTTTTCGCAATTTTTTATAAAATAACTGTATAAATTCTTTTAGCTTATCTATTGTAAATTCTTTATCCCATACTCCAAAATCGGTTTTAAAAGCAAATTTATTTCCAGATGTATTTCCATATTTTATATAATTATTTCTATATTTATCGTCGGTATATCCCTTTTTGACCTTAAATAGTTCCCACTGTTCTTGTGTCTTCTTATTTTCACCTGATTGGTCTATTTTTTGGACTTCTTTTTGAAAAGTATTCATTCCAGTTTCTTTAGATATTAGATATGGTGGGTCGGTTATTATTAAGTCAATACTATTATCATCTAATGATTTTAGAAATTCTACACCATCCTTGTTTTCTATATTCATATTTATAATTATAGATTCTTATTTTAAAATTGAAACAATAACTATAGTTAAATATGTAATTAATGTCTGAAATTATATTACCAGAAGAAATTGTAGAATATATTATTTTATTTACAGTTGATAGAAGAGGTTATAACATAATTAAATTTAATGAAAGAAAGAGATTAAATTGGATGAATATGAACAGAATAGTTAATGAAATACACTATTTTAACCAAATGGATGTAAGTGTTTGTTGGTTAAAACCGTCCATACGACAACTTCGTAATGTTAAAAAATTTAAAGAAAGTTTAAAAGAGGGCAATGCTCGTGTAACTTATCATACTGGTTGTTATAGTTCTTCGCATTTCGAATCAAAGAAAGTGATAGATTATTATGCTTTTAAAATTGAATAAAATTATAACATACAAAATAAGTTATAAACATCCCAATATGGAATTCACTACCGATCTTTTGTGCTTCAGTTATGCTTGTTCGACACAAAATCCTGATATGATTGAAAAGCTACGATGTAGTAATAAAATCCTATTACCAGAATCTATGTTATTTGAACTTACAAAAGATAACCACAATAGCTTGGAACAGAAGCTATATTTCAAGGTTAGCAATAACGAGACACAATATGGCGAAGTGTGTGGTGTTCATGAGTTTTCGGCGCCACCAGGAGTTGTATATTTACCTTATCATATTATGGAGAGCTGTGCGTTACAGGAGGGCAATACAGTTAAAGTGGATTTAGTTAGTCCGCCAAAAGGTAATTTTATGAAGATTCGATTACATAACAGTAAAGAATTTTCAAAGCTAACTAATCCAAAGGTAGTATTAGAGAAAATTATTAGCAGAGATTACCCAGTTGTTACACAAGGACAAACAATAGCTTTAAACTATACTGATTTGAATAAGGTATTTATGATTGATATTGTTGAGGCAAGACCTAGTGAAATTATAGAAATTATTAATACCGATATAAATGTAGATTTTGATAAGGCGTTGGATTATGAAGAATCACCACCCAAGAAACAAGAAGTTAAAGAGGCTTGGATTCCTCCTATGAATCAAAATGTAAAAATCAATCATGATATTAGTGGTAGCACTATACATCAAAATAGAAATTTGAAACAATTTAAGAAGACTGAAGGGTTTGTTCCGTTTTCTGGAAAAGGCAATGTATTAGGTCGTAAGTAACCAAGTTGATTCTATGTTAGAAAATTGAAATTTTTTTTAGGACAATATGGTCTTAGCATCTAATAACTCAAGTTCAATACCATGACGACTATTACACTAGCCCAACTAACAAACTGTTTGAAAGAACTAGATATTGCTGAAAATATTCAAACAGAAATATTAAAGACTTTATCAACATCTTCTAATGAGAAGAATAAGAAAACAGAATCGCCAAAAATACCGATACCATTTTGTGGACATATCGAAAAGACCTGGTGTTGTGGAGTAAGGAAGAATCATCGTTTGTATACACAATGTTCGAAAGCCCCTGTAGATGGGGGAGATTATTGTAAGGTGTGTAAGAAACAAGCGGAAAACAGGGCAAATGGAAAGCCAAAGTTTGGAACGATAATGGATCGTTTGAACCAATGGGACGACAAGAAATTAAGTTATCAACCAGAAGGAGAAAAGGTCGAAGTGCCTTATCATACGGTAATGTCTAAGATGAGTATTGATAAGGATATGGCGAACAGGGAAACAAATCGTTTAGGATGGGGAGATATTCCAGAGATACATTTCACGGCAAAAAAGAAAGGTCGCGGGAGACCAAAAAAACATAAAACAAAAATCGAAGTAAGTGATAGTGACGAGGAGGAAACACCAAAAAAACGAGGACGAAAAAAGAAAGTAAAAATGAACGTGGATGAGATGGACGACGCAACATTACTGTCTCTACTGTTGGAATGAAGTGTTGGAATGAGTGACCCCCTGGGTGCCCCCCTCCACACCACCCCCCGGTAGTGAAGTTTAATTGAATAAATTTTTTTTAGTGCAGTGAATAACCAGTGGGATTCCAGTGAATAACCAGTGGGATTCCTGTGGGATTCCTGTGGGCTCCCCCAGCCGTAACATAGTTTGTTACCGATTTCTGAGGTCCCTTATAACTATCCTTATTATACCATATAACATATAAGTATTTGAACCACTATTTTATATTATACTTGCTAGATTACAGAGTATTATAAATGTATACATCAAGAACCAGGCTAGATTGAAGAGTAGGTCCCAGGAATCCTTTTGGATTATATGTGAATAGTTTTATAATTTATTTATTTTTTTTAATGAAAATAGTTTCACTGAAAGAAATTTGGAGAGAAAAATGTACTGAAAAAAAAGAACTTGGATATTTAAAAGAATTTATTTGGTTAATCCAATGTTTTCTAAGCGTTTTTCTAGGGCAAGTCGCAAGCGTTCATTAAGTTCCATTCGGTAATAAGCATTCCATATCATTATATATAATAGTAAATCCTATTGTTTTTAATAGGTAATCTCTGTAAAAAATCTGTGAGATGACTGTGAAACATCTGTGATATATTAATATATATAGGTAAATTACTTAAAAGGAGTATAGGCGGTAACATAGTTTGCTACCGATTTCTGAGATCCCTTATAACCCTTGGCTTGGTGGCGGGGTTAATGAGGGACTTGGTGGGATAATTGGGGGTTCCAGGCTAGATTGCGCTCTATAACCCCTTGGTCTTGATGGGTCCAAAGCTAGATTGCGCTCTATAACCAAAATAAAAACTTTTATATAAAACACATCAATTATTCTATTACGCTCTTAAGCGTTTCCTCAAAATTCTCGTCATCTTCCCACACTATCTTAATATTATCCTCTATCATATATGAGATTTCTTTAGGACAGTGTTTTCTAAAATTACAGTCTAATACATAAATATATTTAATAGTGTATCCTGGATATCTTTCCCGTAAATTCCTAATTTTATGGTTATAAGTCTGTAAAACCTCACACTTGGAACCAGCAACTTCCTGAACCTTACACTCTATCCAGTATATAATCTTATTAACTTTATCTATAAATGCATCATCTGGATTTTTTGCTCCATGTAATCCTCGATTTTTATAATCCTTATCATCCTTACTAAATCCATTTATTTTATCCCATCTTTTAAATGCACCTTCTGGTGCTCTATTAAGAATGTGTCCATTAAAATTTACCTCTTCAACTTTGTATTTAGCTGTGGTTTTTTCTAGCACTTTTACTACATCACATATTGAGGTATAAGCGTCCCTTGTCTTCTCTTCTAATTTTTTCCCATTTTCATTTGTTTTGGCACCTCCGGCACCAGTTCCCTTATTTTTCTTTTTTCTCTCCATTAGTTTTTTGTTTTGTTCTTTTTGAACGATTTCTTTAAATGTAAGCTCACTCATTTTATAACAACCCAATAAAACAAAAAAATTAATTCAATTTTAATAACCAATCCAACATCGTCTACAAATAACATACTTAGGTCCATCATTACGCACCACATACATATCACGTATCTTGGTATCCCATACACACACTATATTACACATAGCACAACAATCTCTTGCTTTATCCCTCAAGTAAGAAAAAATATGCCTTCGTAATTCATCCGGCAAATCATCGAAATTACTCATTTAATTATATTAGAAAAATATACTTAAATAAAAGACTATCAATTTATGAAAATGGTAAATGAAACTTCTACGATATCCGAAAGAACAGTACTCTACAATACAGCACGCGCAACTCTTATGGCTTTTGCTACTAATAATACGTCAACTATTATTTTAATGGGAGGAGGAGGAAATGGAAAATCTCATTTAATCAACGAATGTAAAGATAGTATAACAGGCTATGATATATATGATGGAGAGCTTTATGGGTGTGAAAGAGATGATGCATTAGAAATTCTATCATCACCTAATCAAAAAATTGTATCAAGTCTATATAATCCATATGAAAAATTTGATATAGAACAACCAGATGAATGTATTATTATTGATATGAACGATATACGATTTTAATAATAGATAAATGTTTCTTCAAATGGTTTGGTTGTTAGATGATTATTTTCTACTACAATATCAGAGCTATAACCCAATACTTTTGTAGCTATATATATCCAACATAAGGTTATATATAGATCATTTACGTTAGCTTGCCTGGAAATAAACATAATAATCCGGATGGGGGCAACCACAATCATCATTCCAAGAAATATCCACCAATTAGCAAGATATATAATAGAAGCCATAGGTCTATGGTATTGAGGGTGAAACTGATAATCGTTTGTATTCATATTTATGCATAAAAAATTAATTAAATACTTACATTCAATTTTAAAACGAACCATTTTCAATCCACCACATATGGTATACATAACGTTCCTTAGCCTTGCCTACAATATGTGCGATACCTTCTTCAAAAGAACGAACATCACCGTTCTCCAAATTCAAATAGTAACCCCTTGTATACTTTTTCATAAGTGGGTCTCTCATATCATCGTATTTAAACTTCCAAGTTTTAGTTATAGGATCCATAGGTATAACTAGTAAAAAAATATATTTTTTTATATTCAATTTTTATAGGTATCTCTCATTCCATAACCATTTACATTCTTCAATAAGGAAATCAGTTTCCTTTTCATTATTATCTATGTCTTCAACAGTTTCATGATCATCTCCCTTAACTGCATCTTCTAATATTTTATCTTCAAAGAATATTTTATAATGAATAAGATTGCGTAGTTTGGTTTTTGCTTTCCTAAATTCAACAAACCCACTATATAATTCCTCCACATCATCTAGAGTCAAACAATCATAAATGCACTCACTTATCATTTCATCTTCTAAAAATTTATCAACATCAAATTCTTGATTATTATATGCTTCATAGATATGGTCCATATCATTTTCGGCAATCCACCCCCAGGTTCTAGGATTTTTTACACCATTTTGGTAAACATGTTTCCAACCTATCTTTGGAATAACATTTCTACCTTGTTTTAAAGGTGTGAGTTTTTGATAAGAAGTAATAGTTTCAATTGCTTTATTTTTTACCTTTTGAATAAATTCTTTCATTTGAAGTTCTTTATCTCTAGCACGTTGTTCTCTTAATTGTTCTCGTTCTAATTCACTTTTTTGATATTCATATTTTTCTAGTTTATATTCTAGAATTAATGCTAAATCGTACTTAAATTTTAATTGTCTTTCATATTTAATACGGTCTATAACTTTTTTTATGTCTTTGCGTTTTTCTACATCCTTGGTATTTTTAATAGCTTCACACATTCGTAATAGCTTTACTTTTAATTTAATTTTATTAAATTCTACTCGTAATTGAATTTTTTTATATAAATTATAACGATCTAGTTTTGCGTAACATTTTTTACAAATATCTTTACCATTAACCTTAGCGTGATGCATCATGCTTTTCTTGGGCCAATATTTGTCCTTATACTTATTAGCTTTGGTTCCTTCATATACACAATATACGTAAACGGTTTCGCCATTTTCGAATTCGAGAGAACCATCACAGAATTTTCTATCGTGTTTTTTCTCATAACAAGTATTACATATTTTTTCCCCATTTTTTGGTATAAATTTTTCATAGCACTCTATACAACTAACTTTTCTACATTCTTTACATAATCCTTCCTGATTAGTAAGTGAAATCATCGCTTTACATTCATTATAATTATCACAAGGTTTTTTCCCTAACTTAGCTAATTCAAATACCAATTTTTTAATTTTATTAGTATCATAAGTTTGATTTTCTTTTTTAGCCTTTTCCCATTTCTCTATCTCAATTTTTAATAATTGAGCTATTACATATTTTTTAATACAAGTGCTGCCCAATATTAATGTATACTTTTCAATATCTCTCTTTGGATCAGCCTTGGAATAAATTTGAAACATATATCTGCATCTCTGTTTACTACAAGAACAGACACCTAGAAGTTCGTCAGAGTGTGTTGATAGATATGCACCAACTGCATCATCTAAATTTACTAAATCTTTAATTAAATCTTCAAATTCATATCCTAATCCTTGTAGTCCCTTAGACTGTAAATCTTTCCAACTATTACACTCTTCAAATACATACGGATTTTTAGATACCAAATGTGCTAAGTTCCAAGCATAATAATCAGGTTTTTTAGGTTTTTTTTCCGTCCATTTAGTACAATATACATCACAATAACTTCTTAATGTATTTTGAAGTTGCATACTTTCCACAAATAAATTTGGATTAAAATCAACATTAGGCCAGATTAATGGTGTAGTAGTATTAAATTTTTTAACATATTCTTTAACTTTATCAAAAGGAAGTTTAGTTTTATTTACTAATTTAAATTGTTCTAGTAATTGAAATGCTTTATCCATACCAAATCTTCCTTGAGAGTCAGGTTGATACCAATATTTTTGAATAGACAGCCATTTTAAACATTTTAAACAATTTAAAGTATTTTTATCACATTCGTGATCTGGGATAGGAAATGATGGGTCTGAAGGAGATGGTCTAGAAGGAGGGGTAAGTGGAGGAGGCGCTGAACTAATAACACTATTAGTAGTAATACCTAATCTACGATTTCTCCTATTAACAAAATCATCATTATTTACTATAAAATTATCTAAACTCATTTGGTTTTCTTCAGTCGTTTCTTCAATATTTAACTGTATGTTTTCAGCCATACTAAAATAATTTTAATGTAAAATCTTTAAATTGTTTAAAAAGTTTCAATTTTCCAATAACCTAAGATAGGCGTTAGTTTACAGGAGGTATAACTACTACAACTTGACTTGATGTGTATATTAATCACAACTGAAAAAAAGGCACTGTGAAATAATAAAAAAATATACAAATTCTGCATTTAACAAACATTTTTCTCTCCAAATATTTTTTGTAGAAACTTTTTGAGAAGTAAATAAAAGAAAATATATATTAAAAATCCTATAGTACAGAAGTTGTTTTCTTGAATGATAGAAGAGTTAAGCTTGTTCGTAAAATGATATAAATACTAATAATAATAATAATTATAATGATAGGAATAATAGGATTAGGTTTTGTAGGCGGTGCTATGTTTAAAAGCTTTAGTGAAAAGGGAGTCTCAATAGTAGGTTATGATAAATATAAAAATGGAGGAATAGGTAGCCTGGAAAGTGTATTAAATTGTGATATTGTATTTTTATGTCTTCCAACCTTATTTAATGATGAATTAAAACAGTATAACAAGGGTCCTATAAATGAGGTATGTTTAGAACTTGAAAAGAATAAATATAATGGTGTAGTAGTAGTAAAGTCAACAGTAGAACCGGAAACAATAAATAAACTTAGTAAAAAGTATAATTTAAAATTATGTCATAATCCAGAGTTTTTGACGGCACGTACAGCATACGAGGATTTCCATAATCAAACCCATATAGTATTGGGCAGAGGCTTGAATACAACAAATGAAGATATGAATAGTGTGAAAGAATTTTATAAACGAAATTATCCAGAAGCGACAGTTAGTGTGTGTACTAGTTTGGAAAGTGAAAGTATGAAAATAATGTGTAATAGTTTTTATGCGAGTAAGGTAATGTTATTTAATGAATATTATTTATTATGTATGAATAATGGAGCAAATTATAATGTAATTAAGAATTTAATGTTGAAAAATAATTGGATTAATAGTATGCACACTAGTGTTCCAGGTCCAGATGGGAGTTTAGGATACGGGGGAGCTTGTTTTCCAAAAGACACTCAAGCGTTATGTGAGTATATGAAGAGTTACAATTCTCCTAGTATTGTATTAGAAAGTGTAATAAAAGAAAAAGACGCAATACGTAGTAAAACAGAAAGAGTATTGGAAAAAACACAATAAAAAAAAATAATATATTATATTTTAAAATATTATTTTTTATTAATAATAGTGATAGATGGTATATTTCCGATCGTTTTGATATTGTATTCTGGAGTGTATTTTTTTAAAATGGGTTGAATTTTGGGTTTATTATACTTAGACATCCATTCAATATTGTCTCTAGAAATGCTACCACCTTCCATTAATATATATCCATCATCCTTGACTTTATCTATATAATTATGAAACATAAAATCGTATACCTCTCCATTATTTGCGATATCGATATGCAAAATATCAATAGATTTATTTTCATATTTTTTATAGGTATGATAAAAATCTCCATAATTAATTTCAACATTAGGGTGTCGAGAAAATTTTTCTTGAAGATTTTGTTTTACGGCGTGATTACCATTAAATTCATCAAATATATCATAAGCGTGAATAATAGTATCAGGATGCGAATTATCTATAAATTTGGATAAGGAATATCCTTCAAGTATTCCACATTCAACAATTAGTCTGGGTTTTTTGAGAAAGGTAACAGTAGAAATAATATCACCAAAATCAATAGTATTAGTATAAGATGAATTCATTATAATATGTAAAAAAATAGTATTTAAATAATTATAAAAAAAATATTAAATACAATTTAAATTTAAGATATATATGTCGATTCCTCTATTTAAAGTATTTATGAGTGAAGATGTGATAAAACCAGTAAATGATGTTTTGCTTTCAGGATATATAACACAGGGAAAACAAGTTGAGAAATTTGAGGGTGATTTGAGAAAATTTTTAGGTTGTGAATATCTTTTAACACTTAATTCAGCAACAGCAGGTTTGACCTTAGCAACGAGACTATTAAAAGATGTGGATAAGGAAAATAATTGGCCTGGATTTGATGAAGTAAAAGATGTGGTATTGGCTCCAGCTTTAACGTGTTTTGCTACAACGGCAGCTATATTATCAAATAAAGTGAAAATTAGATGGCTAGATGTTAATTTGAATACGGCAAACATTAGCTTAGAAGATGTAAAAAAAAAATTAAATGAATATACGAAGATCATATATTTGGTGCACTGGGGAGGAACACCAGTTGATTTGGATGAATTAGATACAATTTGTGAGGAACATAAAGTAAAATATGGATACAAACCTATAGTGGTAGAAGATTGCGCCCATGCGTTTGGTGCGGAATTTAACGGACGAAAGTTAAGTAACCACGGGAATATTTGTGTATATAGTACACAGGCTATCAAACATTTAACAACAGGTGATGGTGGGATTATTACACTGCCAAATGAAAAACTGTATAATCGTTGTAAATTATTAAGATGGTATGGAATTGATCGTGAGAAGAGAAATTATAAGGGAAAAGATTTTAGACTAGAGAATGATATATCAGAATATGGTTATAAATTTCATATGAATGATATTAATGCTACAATTGGATTATATAATTTACCACACATGGATGAATTATTAAAAAAAAATAGAGAAAATGCGAAATATTTCGACGAACATTTAAAGGATTGTTCTGGTATACAATCAATGAAAAATAATCCAAAAAGTAATTCGGCATATTGGTTATATACAATTCGTGTTTTAAATGGAAGAAAACAAGAATTTATGGATAAAATGAAGGAAGCAGGTATAATGACCAGTCAAGTTCATAATAGAAATGATATTAATAGCTGTGTTAAAGAATTTGAGGAAATATTGCCTAATCTGGATATATTGGAAAAAGAGTTGGTTTGTATTCCAGTAGGATGGTGGTTGGAACAAAAAGATTTGGAATTTATTATTGATAGTGTAAATAGTGTATTTTAACCATTGGACATTTTCCTTTAAAAGTATAACTAATCGTTTTTATAAATATATATATATATATAATGAATAATGGGGTTATAAGTATTGGTGGTAGTTGTATTCCTAGAATGACTATTAAATCTACGTTAAATTTCACCAAAAAAGGAGGTTACAAGACGTGTCCCTTTGATTTATTATTTTCTACTTTTAAAGGAGCGTGTTATAATATTAAAAATGATTTTTCGGAATTTTTTGATGGGTTGCATATTATTCAAAAATGCCCCAGTAATTGTATCACATGTCGTAACAGTCCGTTTAAAAATAAAGGTCTAATAAGTAATAATAATGGTATTATATTTGAACACGAAAGCCCCACACACGCACATCTTTTTAATGGCGGGGATTCAATGATGGAGTGGGCAAAAGCTAAAGGAGATATTGAGTTTTTTATCAGAAATAATTTTGAAAAATTAAAACAAAAATATTTAATAAGAATAAATAATTTTAGAAAAACAATAAAAGAAAATAAAAGAATTATTTTAATTAGGTCAAAATATCCGGGAGAAAACCCACCATCAGAGGAGGAGATAAAAGATTTAATAACAGGTTTAGAGCAAAAATATATTGGAAAGAAATTTATATTTTTTGATATAGACAGTAGTAAACAAAGTCTGTCTGACGTATTTAATGGTATAAAATAATATTATTCTTCTAACCATTTCTTGTTTTCTAAAGTCCATTTGACTGTTTTTTCTAGAGATTCCTCAAAATTTAATGGTAGTTTAAATCCCATATCAAATAATTTATTACCATCAAGGCCATATCTAAGATCATGTCCTGGTCTATTGCTATGAAAATCGACCATTTCGTATTTCAACTCTTTACCTACAAATTTTGCGATAAGTTGCGCCATTTCCAAATTACTAACTTCTCTTTCTCCAGAAATATTGTATTTTTCACCTAAAGTTCCGTTTTTAATTAAAAAAAGAACCGCATTAGCTATATTTCGTCCATGAATATAAAATCTTGTTCCAGATTGTTTTTTATCGGGATAAGAATGAATAAATACTTTTTCATCATTCAAGACTTTCTTAATACATAGAGGAATAAATTTCTCTACGTGTTGTCTCTCTCCAAACGCATTCATTACATTAACAATCATTAACGGTATTTTATATGTGTTCTCATAAGCAATACAAATTTGTTCTGCTGCTGATTTAGAAGCAGAATAAGGATTTGTAGGTTTATGTCTATCCCATTCCTTAAAAAGTCTGCCATTAAGAGCAGGTCCAAATACTTCATCAGTGCTAAAATAAAAGAAGGTTTCTAAATTTTCTAATCCTCGTGCGTACTCTAACATATTAAAGGTAGAGTCTATATTATTTCTAATAAATAAAGCAGGGTCTTTAATGCTATTATCAACATGTGTTTCAGCAGCCATATGAACTATATAATTTATATTTGGTCCAATTTCTCTTTTAAGACCTTCAGGAAGTGGGTTAATAAGATCATTAGTAAACACTTTTATTCTTACATTTGAAAGACAACCAGTATCTCTTAATCGATCAAGTCCGCTACTGGCATAACTAAGTTTATCTAATATAACAATTTTCCAATCGGTGTGAATGATAATATGTTCTACAAAATGATGACCTATAAATCCACAACCACCTGTAATAATAATAGTTTTACTCATTATAACTACTTAAAATTTATTATTTTTAAATAGTTATAATGATAGACAATAAAATCATATTTATAAAATCTTATAATTTCCCGAAGAAAGAAGTAGCGAAAACGACAACAGATTATTTACGTGGAGAATTAATAGGTGAATGTCTAAGAAAAAATCATGACTATTCTAATGTAATGATATCAGACTATAATAGTTTATTACATTTATCCGCGAAGAAAAGAATTAAAATAACTAATAGTATAATATTTTTTGTAAGATTCGCATCTTTGGAACAAATAAAAAAATTAGAAAAGTATATAAGTATATTAAAATCTAACAATAATTATGTAATACATGATGTATGTGATTTTTGGAACATGTGTGAAAATAATACAAATACCCATATGGAGTTATCACGCGAAAATATAATGAATTGTGTAATAGTAAGTAGTTCAGAATATATGAAACAATATATAAAAAAATATACTAAGGCAAAAGTAGTAAAAATACTACATCAATCAGACAGTAGAATTAATAAGGTAGATAATGTAAATCTTCAAATACAATATCTAGGGAGTGTTGAAAAGCTTCATTTAAGTAAAAAATTAGTAGAAAGATTAAATATAAATATAAGAACTTTTGGGGAAGGTTTAAAATCAAGTGGGTTTGAATATTATAAAAAGGCAGAACGAAGTATTCATATTTCATATATTAAAAAAGAAAATACGATGTATTATCATTTTTGTGATACAGGAAAGATATATACAGCGTTAGCAAGTAATTCTATAATAATATGTACTAAGGTGCCTTGTTATATAGAGTTATTAGGAGATGATTATGAATTTTTTATTAAAAATGGAGAAACAGAAGAAGAAATATTTAAGAATATTACAAATGTATATAATAAAGCAAAATTGGTGTTAAATAATGAAAAAAAATTATTTTCTTATATAAAAAAATATTCAAAAATACTAGAAATGTTAAATTTGAATAATGTAGTTAAAAAATACGATAAGTTGATAAAAAATATTTATTTAAATAGAACTTAATAATTATGTATAAATAATGGAAGATTTAAAAGTGCTCGTGACTGGTGGAGCAGGATTTATTGGTTCAAATATAGTAGAAGAATTATTAAAAATGGGTGTAAAAAAGGTAAGAGTTTTAGACAATTTATCAACAGGAAAAAAAAGTAATATAAATAATTTTCTGGAAAAAAACGATAATCTAGAGTTTGTATATGGAGATATATCAAATTTGGAAACAACACGTAAGGCTGTAAAAGGAATGGATGTAATATGTCATCAGGCAGCATTAGGTTCAGTTCCACGTTCAATAAATGATCCATTAAGTTCACATATATCAAATGTAAATGGATTTTTGAATATATTAATAAGTGCTAAGGAAGAAAAGATAAAAAGAATAGTATACGCGTCATCATCAAGTGTATATGGGGATGAAGAAGAGCTTCCAAAGATGGAAGAGAAAGTAGGTAATGTATTATCACCTTATGCGGCAACGAAGAAGATAGATGAAATATATGCGGGTGTATTTACAAAATGTTATGATATGGAGTGTATAGGGTTAAGATACTTCAATGTATTTGGACCTAGACAAGACCCAAAAGGTGTATATGCAGCGGTAATACCCAAATTTATTGATATTATGAAAAATGGAAATAGTCCAACTATAAATGGCGATGGAAGTTTTTCTCGTGATTTCACTTACGTAGATAATGTAGTTCAAGCAAATATTAAAGCATTAACAACAAATAACAAAGAAAGTTATGGAACAGTTTTTAATATTGGTGCCGGAGGAAGAATAACAATTTTGGAACTAGTAGATGCAATTAATAAAGGATTAAATACTAATATAAAACCAATATTGGGTGAAAATAGACCAGGAGATATTCCACATAGCAATGCGTGTATTGATAAAGCAAAAAATATATTAAATTATGAACCAAAAATATCATTTGAACAAGGCATTATTAAAACTATCTTGAAATATATTATTGATAATAATATATATTATATGTGTAAAAATATATTTAAAATAGGTTCTTGTAGAATGAATTTAAAAGATTATTTTATTTATAATAAATTTGAATATAATTATAATTATTCACATACATCAAAAGAAGTTATTCAGTGGTTAGATATTTTAGAAAATAAAATTAATTTACATGATATTCCATATATTAATTTATGTATTAGTAATAAAGATAATTTTGATTTAATAAAATATCAACAAATATACCAAAAAAGTGATGTTTTAGTAATAGAAATTAGTAGTTTAAAAATTACATCATACAAAAATTTTTATTATAATTTAAATTACTTTCATCAAGAGATAAAACAAGATGATAAAATAAAAGAAATAATAAATATAACTAATCAGACAGAAGAAAATTTATATAAAGATTTATTAGAAATTCAACGAAGAGTATTTCCAAAAAAAGTAATATTTGTTGGTCATTTGTTAATGGAATTTTATGATTTACCAAATTTTAATTCAGTTCATCGAAGACAAATAGATAATGTTTTACGGAAAATGAATAATTCTATTGTTTTGGCAGATATATTTAAAGATAGTAGAGATTACAAAAATATTTTTGATAATGATGTATATCATTTAAAAGAATCTAGTAAGAAAATAATTGCTAATAAAATTTTAGAAGTTATTTAAATATTATAACGGATTTTGAAATTTAAACATAATTTAATAGTATTTATTATATTATGTGTGGAATTTTATTTACAAACAAACAAATAACAGATTTAGTGAAGACTATAAAATTTTTAAAAAGACGTGGACCAGACAATACAGAACACAAAATAATTAATGGATATAATTTTGTTCACGTTTTACTTTCTATGACTGGAGAAGGATTAACAATACAACCGTTTGTATATGATAACGTTGTAATATTATTTAATGGAGAAATATATAATTATAAAGATTTTGGAGATTTTAATTCGGATGGCGAATGTATTATAGAATCTTACAAAAAACACGGTCGTAATTTTATTAGAGAGTTAGACGGAGAATTTGCGATTATTTTATTGGATTTTACAAGTAATGAATTATTTTATTCAACTGATATATTTTCAACAAAACCATTATGGGTAGCAATAGATGGAAAAGAAATAGGAATATCATCATATGAGAGTTGTTTAAAAGAATTAAAGTTAAAAAACATAAAACAAGTAAAGGCCAATAGTACGGTATGTTTACAGTTAGAAGAACTAAAAAAAGGCAAGGCAACATATGAAACACAGACAGTATATGATTTTGATTTAAATCAACATAAAACAACATACGACGATTGGAATTCAGCTTTTGAAAAGGCAATAATAAAGAGGACAAAAAAAATAAAACACGGTGTTTATCTAGGATTAAGTGCGGGATATGACAGTGGTTTAATAGCGTGTGTTTTATCAAAATTAAATATAGATTATAAATCGTATTCGATATTAGGAAATGAAAATCTAGAAATAATAAAAGCTCGCCATAATTGGAAAAAAGAAAATAGAAGTGATGGAGAAATAATAGAAATGTCTGTTGAAGAATTTTTAAAGGAAAATAAATTTTTGAAAGAAAACTGTGAAGAATACATATTAAAAATAGAAAATGGTGAGCGGCAAAATTTTATTAAATGTCATATGGAAATATCTAGATTACAGCAACAACAAGGAAATATAGATTTAATAAGAAATTATATGAATAAAGGTACAAAGATATTAAAAGTATATAAGTTTAGAATGAGAGATCAAATGGTTACAGATGACAATGGTAGTATAGGATTATCACATATTTGTAATAAAGCGATAAAAGAAGGACATAAAATTTATTTATCTGGAAGTGGCGCTGATGAAATAATAAGTGATTACGGTTATAATGGTATAAAACACTACAATCATAGCACAATAGGTGGATTTTTTCCAAATAATTTAAATGATGTATTTCCGTGGAAAAATTTTTTTGATAATACACAACGAGCTTATCTAATGAAAGAAGAAGTAGTTAGCGGTAGTCATGGAGTAGAGGGAAGGTATCCTTTTTTGGATAAAGACGTAGTGCAAGAATTTTTATGGTTAACAGCTGAATTAAAAAATAAAAATTACAAATCAGTAATTTATAATTATTTAAAAAAAGAAAATTATCCATTTGAAGAAAATAAAAAAGTAGGATTTAATATTGGAATTTCAGGACAATCTGAAAAGGGACAAGTTACAAGAACAAAAAAAAATAATAAAAAATACACACCAGTAGGTACAAACATGAACAATAAAGTAGATTTAAATTTTGATAAATTATGTGAAGAATATGTAAAGCGAAAAAATATAAATTTTGAAAAACTATTTGATAAAATATAGTAAATATTTACACAGAAAGTTATATATCTAACATATCATTACAAAAAGTATCAAATGTATCGCCATCAAATATGGTTACATCAAATTTATAATTTTCATAGTTTTCTATATTATAATTAATTTTATTTCTCCATTCACCAACATCAAAAGAATTGCATTTTGACTCATTAGGAAATAAATCGTGTTTACCAATATTTTTTGTGATAATAGGAATACATTTACTATAATAAGCTTCTCTAACGGTATTAGGATTAGCATCAATTAAAGAAGGAAATAGTAAAATTTTGCTCTTAGAAAATATTTCTAATACTTTTTTATTATTTAATAGTCCTACACAAGTTGAATTAGGTAACTCTTTAAAGCTTTCATACTTTTCTCCTATTATGAATTTAGTGTATTTATCAAAAGATTTATCCTTTAAAACATTAACCAAAAATAAATTATTCTTAACTGATCTTGTTAAAATACTACAGCAAATAACAATATCGTATATTTTTTCACAATTGGTTGGAAATTTTGTTTTGGGTATGATATTTGTAGTATCAATTATTGTATTATGAAATTTTGATTTATATTGACTATAAAATTTTTCAAAAAACATTTTACATAAATTACTATTAAACACAACATTATCTACTTTTTTTAAACAATAAATTTCTTTATTTATTGGTTTAACGTTATTTAATTTCATAATTTGTTCGAAAGAAAGGGAGGGATAATAAATTGATTGATGATTTATTCCACTAACTAAGTAAATACAATAAATATCAAATATTTCTTTACATAGTATAGGTGCTACGTAATTTTTTGCTAGGCAAATAGTAGGATAACCGTTAAGATATCGGATACATTTATATTTCAAAATATAATAATCTGGATTACTTAATGTATTGAGTCTAGGATTATATTTACAAATAAATATACCCCCTATATTATCTGGATCATAATTTATATTTATATTGTTATGAAAAAACACTCCAGCAACTTTATAGCCATTATTTCTCAAATATTTAATCAAATTATAAGCATTAGTTGCTGCGCCTCCATATCCTGGATATTGTGTACTAGAAATAATTATTTTTGGTTCACTTTTCTTAATTTTACATCCATTAAAACAAGCTTCAACTAAAACATTACTACACGCCTCAAAATGACTATCTTGGACTATATACTTAATTTCTTTATAATAAGAAACCATATTTTCTGGAGGAACTAAATCAACACAAGTAAAACCTAATTGTGAATATTTATTACTATTTTTTCCTATTAAAATAGTGTTATTAGAATAATCTTTTAAATAGTCTATACTTTTATCGACATTTTTTATAGTCCTATTAAAATCACTAACTACTAATCCATATTTATATTTTCTATTTTTAAATAATGGATCTTGAACTATTTTTTGTCTATATCGGTCTATAAATGTAGAGTGAAATATTCCAACTTTTATTTCTAGTTCATTTAAATAAGATTTTACATGTTGTGAATTAGCAAAAGAAAAAGAGCTATTTTTTATTTGGGTAATGACTTGTCTATTTAAAAATCTTTTTCTTTCCCGTTTACCCAATGATAGGTAATATTTATTTAATTGATTGCGAAACAATCCAGGTATTAAAAAGTAAACAGGAACTCCAAAATAACTTCTTAAATCAAAACCATCTAAAGCACTTTTAAGAATCACGACATCTGGTTTATTAACTCCATTTATAATTGTATTAAATATATTAGGAAGGTATCTCCTATCAACTACAATGTGAAAATTATCACTAGAATATTTTTTATTAGGTTCATTGTCCCACAACCAATAAACAGTATATACATTAAAATTTAATTTAATAAGAAAATCCGCAATTTTCTTACAATTAGTAGCAGCCCCGCCGTATCCTGGATAATCAGAACACACAAGTAATATATTTTTTATTTTATTAACTAAGAGACTATTGACAAAATCAGAAATATTTTTATTTATAGAAAATAATAATTCATCATCTATAGTTTTACCTAGGGAATATCCTTCCATAGACGTATACATATTTTCAAAGTATTTATTTTCATTATGTTTTGGAGAGTGGGGTGGAGTCTTCAAACTCGCCAACTGCGACACGGATCCTGGTTCAGGTGCTTTTTGTGCAAGTTCAGCCTCTTTAGCAGCCTCCTCTTCTTTCCCTTTCTCTTTCTCTTTCTCTTTCTCTTTCTCCTCTTTGGCCTTTTCTTCTACTTTTTTTGGTTTAGGGGGGAGCCTAATATGTTTTGGGGGGCGTTTGTGAATATTTTTTTTTTTAATATCTCCATATGTTTTTAGTATATTAGACGTAAGAAGGGGATTTATCTGCTTTATGTTTCTTCTTTTATTTTTATTTTTATTTAAAAATCCTACAGAAAACATATTATATATATATAATATTATTAATATTATTAAATAGTTTAAACATAAATTAATTTATTTTTCACATAATGGTAGTTGTTGCAGAATATATTTGGTTGGATGCTAAGAAACGATTAAGATCAAAGACGAAGGTTATTCATAATATTAATTATGAAATATGGGGTGAAATTGTAAAATTATCACCACAAGAATTAGCAGAAAAGTTTCCGGAATGGAACTATGATGGTAGTTCAACAGGACAGGCGGAAGGTTTAAATAGTGAATTGTTATTAAAACCAGTAGCAGTTTATGATAATCCTTTTCGTGCAGGGACTAATAATGTGTTGGTGCTTTGTGGAACACATGATAAAGATGGAAATCCATTAGAAACAAATAGTCGTGTATCTGCGAAGGCATTATTTGATAAAAATCTAGAAGAAGAACCGTGGTTTGGTATAGAACAAGAATATTTTGCTATTGGGCACACGATGAAACCAGGAGGTTCAGAAAAGCAGGGTCGTTATTATTGTAGTGTGGGAAAAGGAAATACGATGAATAGAAAAATAGCAGAACAACATTTGGATGTATGTTTGCGCGCTGGTTTAAGAATTAGTGGTATAAATGCAGAAGTAGCACCGTGTCAGTGGGAATATCAAATAGGTCCTTGTATGGGTATTGATTCGGGAGATCAGTTATGGATATCACGATATTTACTAGAGCGTATTGGAGAAATGAATGATGTGACTATTTTATATCATCCAAAACCATATCCTAATCTTAATGGAAGTGGTTGTCATACAAACTATAGCACAAAGTCTATGAGAGAGGAGGGAGGTCTTGAGAAAATTTATGAAGCAATAGGAAAGCTATCAGAGAAACATATGGAACATATGGCTGTATATGGAGAGAAAAATGAAGAGCGTATGTCTGGAGAGCATGAAACATCAAAATATGGCGAATTTTCATTTGATAAAGAGCGTTCCGTGGATAGAGGAGCAAGTGTGCGAGTAGGCTATGAAACAATAAAGAATGGTAAGGGATATTTTGAAGATAGACGCCCAGCATCAACAATGGATCCTTACTTGGTAACAAGTAAGGTGTTTGAAACAACAGTATTGAACTAATTGTAGAAAATTGAAGAAAAAATTAAATATTTTATATATTATCATTAAAATACTTAATACAAGATGTCTACCGTAGTAATACCTTTAGAAAACCCAAATGAATTAGATGATGGATGGGGACAGTATGTAATAATAGATATGAAAGAGGAACCAGTATCTAATCTTGGTTACGTGACTACAAGTTTAATAGATTTGGAAGAGGAAAATCTTAAAGAAAGTATTGATGAATATTATAATTATTATTGTACTATTTGTTAAATTTCTCTCCAAAAAAGTTTCTATGAAAAAAATCTGGAGAGAAAAATAAATTTTTTACAGAAAAAATTACAATTTATTATATATGTTTTTGTTATAATATGGAATCGGCATATAAAACACTTGAAGCAAGCCCAAGCGAATCATTCGACGAAATTCGTGAAAAGTTTATTCGAAAAATAATAAAAATACATCCTGATAAAGATGAACTTAAAAGCGAAGAAGCAAAGAGTTTAACAGAAGCTTGGGCTTATATTAAAGAGCATCATGATAATAATAACAACAACAATATTACGGTAGCAGCAGTGGTATCACAAGAAAATCAAGATAGTGAAATGAAACAATTTTTGAAACAAATATACAATGAAGGTAAAGTAGAAAAACTTGAAGATAAAGAAGAAGAAAAAGGTTGGTTAATATCACTTTATGACTATTTATGGGGAGACGATAGTGATGAAGAGGAGGAATCTCAA